>Ga0115560_1001353_pt1 | contig 17558 bp, 15 predicted proteins | sample COGITO_mtgs_1105_5_FD_87278 | JGI IMG/M metagenome (GOLD analysis project Ga0115560, IMG submission 87278) | Pelagic marine microbial communities from North Sea - COGITO_mtgs_110509 | ecosystem: Environmental > Aquatic > Marine > Epipelagic | place: Germany:Helgoland, sampling site Kabeltonne... | reverse complement strand
TGCATTTTTTATCTTATTCACAGGATTCACCGACGAATGAATCTCATTTACACAGTTCTTCTATTTTAGTGCACTCACTCATTGGTCGTACTTCGGACGCGCTGCAGACGTATGTCCGATTTCTCAACCGGATTTATCTGTTCAAATTTAAGAACTGAAAGTCACATAGGGTATAGCCTTGTTTGAACTTGAGCCAAGATTTGTTAGGCTTACAACACTTGGCGAGAAATTTAGCCAACGTGTAAACATCATTTCACGAGCGATCGGTAAACTTAGCGGCCTAGCTCGTGATGCGCAAACTGGACTTGGAAAGACCATCAGATTGTTATCATACCGACTAGTGCACCGTATTTATTGCCCAGCCCAATTAGAACACTGGCACATTATCAACCAGAGCTCGAGATACTATTGGCAAAACAGATACTTCATGTATTACCAAGAAGTTACAACCTGGCAAGATTTAAACAGCTATTTTATCATAATCAATTTATGATCATTCACTTTTGGAAACCGAGCTCTGTACTAAGGATCTTGTTCTAGCTTGCCAGACGAAGGACGCCAACTTACCAATACCTAGCCAGAAAGGATTACACGGTATGCGGCTTATGCTGCTGGAAGAAGGACACTACTTTCGAGGTCAAACACTGGCATTTTGCAATGTCAGCAACATTGGGTACGCACCGATTTAGACCGCACGTCCTGAGCTGATATGGTGCAAATGGGTAGAGTAGGGATTAGACTTACTCTTATTCTCGGGATGGCTATCAAAATAAAAATAAAATCAGCACCTTTGAGCATAACACGTTTTCGAAAGACACGACCAACCCGTACAGTAGGGACGCATTGGCGCAAGAATAATCCGTTAGGTGGCCAATTTTTTCAGCTCGGGAAGGCTATTCAGAATTGCACAAACCATCATAAAGGCGATACAGTTCCAACGTTACTCTATTAAATAGACTGCCAAGATGTGGTGTGTTTAAAACTGTTTTTGATATACAATCTGTTCTACCACACTGATATAAAATGAATAACGGCGATGGTTCTGGCTTTTTATTATTACTTAGTACCAGATTGAATTCTGCGTAATACCAGAATAGTAATCTTGAATGGCCCTACCAGTAGAAACCTTTTTTCTCACACCCAATCATCAGGGTACTCTGCAGAGCCAGGTACAACAAATGATTGCACACGGCATCCTATCAGGCCGCTTTGACGCTGGAGAAAAACTACCTTCGACCCGTAAATTGGCGCATCACCTTGGTATTAGCAGAATTACCGTCACGTTAGCCTACACAGAGCTTGTTGCATCAGACTACTTAACTGCACGTGGCCGTTCGGGTTATTTCGTCTCAACAAATGCGCCTGTGCCGCCAATTTATAATCCACAGCAAACGACCAACGACGTTGTGGATTGGAGCCGCGCTATTGGTCAAAAGTTTTCCGGTGGGCAAGTTTTGAACAAACCAGCAGACTGGGCCCAATTTCGTTATCCATTTATTTACGGTCAGACTGACCCAAAATTGTTTGATCATGCGAACTGGCGGCAATGTGCCATTCAGGCGTTAGGGCAGCGCAACTTTACTGCACTTACGTCAGACTACTACGATCAGGACGACCCCCAGCTCATCGAATTCATTCAACGCAATACTCTCCCAAGGCGCGGCATTACAGCAAATGCTAATCAAATTCTGATTACGTTGGGTGCCCAAAATGCACTTTGGTTAACCGCACAAGTACTTTTAACTCAGCGTCGCACTGCAGCCTTTGAGGACCCATGTTACCCTGCGCTGCGTGAGGTGTTAACGCAGTCGCGCTGTCACATGGCACCGGTACGTGTTGACCGCGATGGACTACCAACAGACGCCATTCCTCCAAACACAGATGTTATTTTTACCACCCCAAGTCATCAATGCCCAACTACTGCAACAATGCCTATGGAGCGTAGACAGGAACTCTTAGACAAAGCGCATAATCTTGACGCATTAATTGTTGAGGATGATTACGAGTTCGAAATGTCTTTTCTCGAGCCACCCTCTCCCGCCCTCAAATCAATGGATGTAGACGGGAGGGTAATATACGTGGGCAGCTTTTCGAAATCATTATTCCCTGGGATGCGGCTAGGTTATTTAGTGGGATCAGAGCCTTTTGTCCGTGAGGCCCGTGCATTGCGTACATCAGTTTTACGCCATCCGCCCGGCCACATTCAAAGAACTGCAGCCTATTTTTTATCAATGGGACACTACGATGCACAAATTCGGAAGATGAGTGCTGCAATGCATACACGTCGAGAGGAAATGCAGACTGCCATCACAACATATGGATTGGAAATTGCCGGGCAAGGCGCGTTCGGTGGATCCTCATATTGGATGCGAGCCCCAGCCCGCATTGATACGAGAACACTCGCCTCAAAGCTCAAAACAAATGGTGTTTTAATTGAACCTGGTCACGCTTTCTTTACTAACCCTGAAGATACAAGAAGCTACTACCGATTAGGTTACTCCTCGATCCAAACTGACCGTATTAACCCAGGAATTGCTCTTATAGCGGAGCAAATTAGATCTTGAGCTGGACTTAATTTGCTTTCGCATCTGGCCCTAACCGTGCAAGGCGGGTGCATATAAATAATGGTCAGAACACAAGGGCGATTCGAAGCCCAAAATTTCCGGAGAGCTGCCAAAATGAAAATGACCACTGAAGAAGCTTTTGTAAAAACACTACAGATGCACGGTATTAGTAATGCATTTGGAATCATTGGCTCAGCCATGATGCCAATTTCAGACATATTTCCTGATGCGGGAATCAAATTCTGGGACTGTGCTCACGAAACTTCTGGCGGTATGATGGCAGATGGGTTCACCCGCGCTACTGGAAAAATGTGCATGATGATTGCTCAAAATGGTCCTGGTATCACAAATTTTGTTACAGCTGTGAAAACGGCATACTGGAACCACACACCGGTTTTACTGGTCACGCCACAAGCCGCAAACAAAACCATCGGCCAAGGTGGCTTTCAAGAGATGGAACAAATGAACTTGTTCAAAGATTGCGTAGCATATCAAGAAGAAGTCCGTGATCCTACTCGGATCGCCGAAACGCTAAACCGAGTAATTATGCAAGCCAAACGCGCTTCTGCGCCTGCCCAAATCAACGTTCCACGTGACTTCTGGACTCAAGTAGTCGATATTGAGCTTCCGGTGATTGTTGATTTTGAATTACCTCAAGGCGGGGATACAGCAGTGACAGAAGCTGCAAAAATCCTGAGTGAGGCAAAGTTTCCTGTTATTCTCAACGGGGCTGGTGCAGTGTTATCTAAAGGGGGTATCGAAGCCTCTCGCGTTTTAGCTGAGCGGCTCGACGCACCTGTATGCGTCGGCTATCAGCACAATGATGCATTCCCAGGAAGTCATCCCCTTTTTGCTGGCCCTCTCGGTTATAATGGCTCCAAAGCAGGCATGCAGCTAATAAGTAAAGCAGACGTGGTTCTGTGTCTTGGCACACGTCTCAATCCATTTTCCACCTTACCCGGTTATGGTATAGAATACTGGCCATCAGATGCAAAAATCATCCAGGTGGATTTGAACCCTGATCGCATCGGTTTAACAAAGAAGGTGACTGTAGGCATTGTCGGCGACGCAGCAAAAGTGGCGACTGGCATAGTCGCAAAACTAGCAGACCACGCGGGCGATACTGATCGTTCCGAGCGAAAGAATACAATCGCAACAACCAAGTCAGCATGGGCGCAAGAACTTACTTCTATGACAGAAGAGCAAGATGACGCTGGAACTGACTGGAATGTTCGCGCACGTGCGGCGAAGCCAGACTGGATGGCCCCTCGCATGGCCTGGCGCGCCATCCAAGCCGCACTTCCCAATGACGCTATTATTTCTTCAGATATTGGCAACAACTGTGCCATCGGAAACGCCTATCCATCATTTAATGAAAGCCGTAAATATCTGGCGCCAGGGCTCTTTGGCCCATGTGGATATGGTCTACCGTCAATTGTTGGTGCAAAAATTGGACAACCAAATGTTCCAGTCGTGGGCTTTGCTGGCGACGGTGCTTTTGGCATTTCAGTAAATGAATTGACTGCTATAGGCCGTGGCGATTGGCCAGCCATTACCCAGATTGTCTTCCGTAATTATCAATGGGGTGCGGAAAAGCGCAATACAACACTCTGGTTTGACGACAACTTTGTTGGAACTGAGCTGAACGAAGGTGTCTCATATGCCGGTATAGCTTCAGCTTGTGGCTTAAAAGGTATCGTTGCACGCACTCAAGACGAACTGACTGAAGCACTTTCCCAAGCTATAAAAGATCAGATGGAAAACGGCATCACTACACTAATTGAAGCAATGATTAACCAAGAATTGGGTGAGCCATTCCGGCGTGACGCGATGAAAACGCCTGTTGCTGTCGCTGGAATTAATAAAAGTGATATGCAAAGCCAGATCGGCTTATAATCTGCATGTATCAAAAGATACATTTGGGATGGGCATCATGAATATACTGGAGGGTCTTCAGTCTCGTGCTGCTGCCCATCCCGCACATATCGTTTTGAGCGAAGGCCAGGACATTCGCATAGCAACTGCTGCTATCAAAGCAGTTGCTGCTGGCTTCGGTCGGCTAACTTTGTTAGGCCATAAAACAAAGATCGCTAAACTCATTGATGATGCCGGTGGCGCGCTCTCTGAAAATTTGCAGACCATAAACCCAGTCAACCATCCACTAGAAAATGAGGTAATAACAGCTTTCTTCGAATTGCGAAAACATAAAGGCATTACATTAGATCAAGCGAAAACACTCACACATGATCCACTTATTTTTGCTGCTATGTTAGTCCGTCTAGGATATGCTGACGGTACTTTAGGAGGGGCCGTATCAACTACGTCTGATACAGTTCGGGCTGCACTGCAGGTAATCGGCAAAGCTCCAGAAGCCAAGTTGGTCTCTAGTTGCTTTTTAATGATATTGCCTGACAACCATCAATCAGGCCGGCACGCCATGATTTTTTCTGATTGTGGGTTAGTAATTGACCCTTCTGCTCCTGAAATAGCATCAATTGCTGCACAATCAGCACTTTCATGCAAAGCGCTTATTGCCGAAACTCCTAAGATCGCACTTTTATCTTTTTCTACGAAAGGCAGCGCTACCCATCACAATGTAGACAAGGTCTCTAAGGCAGCTGAAATCCTTTTAGATCAGTACCCCAACCTTTCTAGCGATGGTGAATTACAATTTGATGCCGCCTTCTCTCCTGATATCAGTGCATCAAAAGCTAAAGACTCCAATGTTGCAGGTCATGCCAACGTTATGATTTTTCCTAACCTTGACGCTGGAAATATAGGCTACAAGATCGCGCAACGCGTTGGCGGTTGCAAAGCTATTGGTCCTATCATCCAAGGCCTTGCTCAACCCGCCAATGACCTCAGCCGTGGTTGTACCACAGATGATGTTTTAAACATGATCGCTGTGACAGTCCTGCAATTTGCAGCCCAGAAAGGGACAATATGAACCAGCCTAAACTCGATCTGTCGCCCAAAGTCTCTGACGAGGTTCGCAAAACAACATGCTACATGTGCGCATGTCGTTGCGGGATCAACGTGCACCTAAAAGATGGAAAAGTGGCATATATCGAAGGCAATAAAGATCATCCAGTCAATAAAGGTGTACTTTGCGCCAAGGGATCTGCCGGCATCATGCAAGTAAATGCGCCCTCTCGACTTCGAGCCCCACTCAAACGAATAGGTCCACGTGGTTCCGGTAAATTTCAAGAGATTAGCTGGGAAGAAGCTTTAAATCTTGCGGCTCAAAGACTGGAACCAATTCGCAAGAATGATCCCTCAAAACTTGCCTTTTTCACTGGCCGCGATCAATCTCAAAGCTTTACCTCATTCTGGGCACAAAACTTTGGCACCCCGAACTATGCTGCCCATGGCGGTTTTTGTTCTGTAAACATGGCTGCGGCTGGTATTTACACAATGGGTGGTGCTTTTTGGGAATTCGGACAACCTGACTGGGATCATACTAAACTATTTATGCTATTCGGTGTTGCTGAAGACCACGACAGCAACCCGATCAAAATGGGCATTAGCAAACTGAAAGCCCGCGGCGCCCGCATTATTGGCGTAAATCCCATCCGAACTGGATATAATGCAGTAGCAGATGATTGGGTTGGTATCACACCAGGAACAGACGGATTATTTATTTTATCCTTGATTCATTGCCTAATGAAAGCCGGTAAAATCGATATCAATTATCTTGCCCGTTACACAAATGCATCTTGCTTGGTAAATGGAGATGAAAAATCATCAGAATTTGGCCTACTCCTTCGAGATATTAATGGTAAAGAATTAGTCATCGATCGCGCATCAGGTAAACCAGTGCCGTTCGACAAAAAAGGCGTTAAACCAGATTTAACTGCCACGCATCGCGCCGCAGGCGTAACAAATCGTACAGTTATGCACTATATGGCTGAGCGCTATCTTAGTGACACTTATGCGCCAGAGGCAGTAGAAAAACGCACCGGAATCTCCGCCAAACGTATTCGCTCAATAGCTACCGAAATAGCGCGGGTTGCATTTGACGAAGCTATAGAGATTGACGTTGAATGGACAGATTTTCGTGGTGAAACGCATCAAAAAATGCAAGGACGACCGGTAAGTTTCCACTCAATGCGTGGGATTTCTGCTCATGCGAATGGCTTTCAAACTTGTCGAGCACTCCATGTGTTACAAATTATTTTAGGAACTGTCGAAGTCCCTGGAGGCTTTCGTTTTAAGCCACCCTATCCCAAACCAGCAACAGCACACCCCAAACCACACTGCAAAGTAACACCAGGCGCGCCACTAGACGGACCACATTTAGGCTTTGTTCATGGCCCAGACGATCTTGCGTTGAGAGATGACGGCACTCCTGCCCGTATAGATAAAGCCTTCACTTGGGAGAATCCAATGTCATCACATGGCCTGATGCATATGGTAATTTCAAATGCGCATGCCGGTGATCCTTATAAAATAGACACTCTATTTATGTATATGGCTAATATGTCTTGGAATTCATCTATGAACACTCGTGGTGTTATGGATATGCTTACGGACAAAGACGAGAATGGAAATTACGTAATTCCATATATTATCTATTCAGATGCATATAGCTCCGAAATGGTGGCTTATGCTGATCTCATTTTGCCTGATACAACCTATCTCGAACGACACGATTGCATTTCGTTACTTGACCGTCCTATTAGTGAAGCAGATGCCGCCGCCGATGCTATCCGCTGGCCCGTGATTGAGCCTGATCGTGATGTTCGGGGATTTCAGTCCGTCCTTTGTGAGCTCGGTGCAAAACTAAATCTACCTGGCTTTGTGAATGGAGACGGCAGCCAAAAATATGCTGACTATGGCGACTACATCGTAAACCACATACGCAAACCTGGTATTGGACCATTGGCGGGCTTCAGAGGTGACGGCAATCAGTCGGGCAGAGGTGACGTAAACCCCAATCAGCTTGATAAATATATAGAAAATGGCGGTTTTTTTGTGGAACATATCCCCGTTGGGGCTAATTATTTCAAACCATGGAATATAGACTACCAAAACTGGGCGGTAAGTATGGGCCTTTATGATAGTCCTCAGCCCTACCTGTTTTCCCTTTATGTGGAGCCAATGCGAAAGTTCCAACTCGCTGCCGAAGGTCATGGCAATCGTCAGCCTCCAGATCATCTGCGTGAGCGCATTAAGGCTACTTTGGATCCATTGCCTATCTGGTATGATCCTACTCCCGAAAATAATGCTGATGATTTTCCAATTACTGCTCTCACACAGCGACCAATGGCAATGTACCATTCTTGGGGCTCGCAAAACGCTTGGCTAAGACAAATTCATGGATTTAATCCGCTCTACCTTCCGACAAAGTTAATGAACCATAATAAACTGACTGACGGAGATTGGGTGAAGGTGACATCGCCACATGGCGAAATAACCGTTCCAGTTATGGAGATGTCTGCACTAAATGAAAATACAATATGGACATGGAATGCGATTGGAAAAAGAAAAGGGGCCTGGGCACTTGAGGATAATGCCCCGGAAAGTACAAAAGGATTTTTACTCAATCACTTGATTCATGAATTACTGCCACCAAAAGGTGATGGTTTGCGCTGGGCAAATTCTGATCCAATCACTGGTCAGGCTGCCTGGTTTGATTTAAAAGTTCGACTAGAAAAAGTTCACACACTTGATGAAAGTCAACCTGCCATGCCAGCGATTAGATCACCGGTTGGAGTAGGGCCGAAGACACTCTCTTGGAAGATTGGAAAATGACACAACTCCCTCAAACTACTACAAAGAAATTAGGTCTTGTTATCGATCTTGATACCTGTGTCGGCTGTCATGCGTGCGTGATTTCTTGCAAGGGTTGGAACACAGAAAATTATGGCGCACCATTGTCAGATACAGATGCCTACGGCTCAGATCCATCTGGTACTTTTCTAAATAGGGTGCACAGCTATGAAGTTCAGCCAGATCAGGGGCCTGCACAACTTATTCATTTTCCTAAATCCTGCTTACATTGCGAAGACGCTCCATGCGTAACTGTTTGCCCTACTGGAGCCAGCTATAAACGGTCTGAGGATGGCATTGTTCTGGTCAACGAAAATGATTGTATAGGTTGTGGACTGTGTGCTTGGGCTTGTCCCTACGGCGCACGAGAAATGGATGCTGTTGAGAAGGTGATGAAAAAATGTACGCTCTGCGTAGATCGTATTTATAATGAAAATCTACCAGAAGAGGACCGTGAACCAGCTTGTGTTCGCACCTGTCCCTCCAATGCACGGCATTTTGGTGATTTCTCTGATCCAGAAAGCAATGTTTCTAGGTTGACTGCAGAACGTGGAGGCATGGACCTAATGCCAGAACAAAACACTAAACCAGTCAATAAATATTTACCACCACGACCTAAAGATACCCTGTCAAAGACTTCTGATGATATTGATGTATTAGCACCTTATTTAGAACCCATTGCACAAGAAACTTCCGGGTTTTTAGGCTGGATTGACAGAACGCTGGAGAAAATCTGATGCACCCTGCTCCATCCGTTATTTTTTTCACCGTTTTTAGTGGAATAGGCTTCGGCCTTCTTACATTTATGGGCTTGGGATTCCCCAATGTATTCGGATGGAGTGCATTTACATTTTTCGTAATTGCATATCTCTGCAGCGTTGGTGGCTTAATTGCATCGACCTTTCACCTTGGCCACCCAGAACGGGCATTAAAGGCCTTCACACAGTGGCGATCATCGTGGTTGAGCCGAGAGGGATGGTGCGCAGTAACTGCACTATGCATTATGGCGATTTACGCCTTAGGGCTTGTTTTCTTTAAAGAACGCTGGGCGTTTTTAGGCATTATTGGTGCAATTCTCTCGATGTTGACCGTATTCACAACGTCAATGATCTACACGCAACTTAAGACTGTTCCCCGCTGGCATACACCCTTTACACCGATAATATTCTTAATCTTTTCCTTAGCATCAGGAGCGCTACTTTCGGGAGAAGCAATATTAGCGAGCATTTTAATTGCAATTGCAGGTAGCACGCAGATAGTCGCCTGGGTGGTTGGAGATAGAGTATTTAAAACCTCTGGCACAACTGTGGCGACCGCTACTGGATTGGGCACTATCGGCTCTGTACGGGCGTTCGAACCCCCCCATACCGGAACAAACTATTTGCTAAAAGAGTTTGCTTTTGTTGTTGGGCGTAAGCATGGTATTAAATTGCGATTAATATCAATCGGGCTTCTGGCAGTAATACCAATATTTCTGCTCATTGCACCATTTTCTCACTTGTTGGCCGTGTTAGCTGTGATTAGTCACGTGGCTGGTGCATTTATCGTACGCTGGTTATTTTTTGCAGAGGCTGAACACGTGGTGGGACTTTACTACGGCAAACGTTAAAGTTTTGCCATTGTCAAGAAACCCTGGCATTAAGCTTTACTTAATATCCGCGTGCAACAAAGCGGCATCAACCAATGCTTTAGTATCTTCAGATAAACAAGTTAGAGGCAACCGAACTTCTGGAGAGCAAATGCCTAACTGAGACATAGCATATTTAACACCAACCAACCCTGGTTCAGTAAATATCGCCTTATGCAAAGGCATCAGTTTATCTTGGATTTCAAGCGCTAAACTGTATTTACCCATTGCACACGCTAATTGCATTTGACTGAGCAATTTGGGAGCCACATTTGCAGTCACTGAAATGGCTCCGACACCTCCACAAGCGTTAAAGGCATGCGCTGTAGCATCTTCACCAGTTAATTGAACAAAATCAGTCCCGCAGGTGATACGAGTGTCTCCTACACGTGACAGGTCACCTGTAGCATCTTTCACTCCTACAATGCGGGGGAGTTTGGCTAGTTCACCCATAGTCTCTGGCGTCATGTCAATAACAGAACGACTGGGGATGTTATATATGATTATCGGTATATCCGCACAATCATGGAGAGCTGTAAAATGCTGAATCAAACCACGCTGTGTTGGCTTGTTGTAATAAGGGGTCACTACAAGCGCTCCACTAGCCCCAATTTTCTCTGCAAATTGAACAAAGCGTATCGCTTCAATGGTATTATTAGAACCAGCACCGGCTATCACTGGTACCCGTCCAGCAGTGGCTTGAACTACTGTTTCGATTACAGTCTCATGCTCCTGATGCGTCAAAGTTGGGCTTTCACCAGTAGTGCCAACAGGAACCAACCCATTTGTACCTTCGTTAATATGCCACTCGACCAAATTCCTAAGTGTTTCCAGATCCAAAGCGCCGTTAGAAAACGGCGTGATGAGGGCGGTCATAGAACCTCTGAACATTCTCCCACACTCCTTTTTTACAATTTGCTGACAAACAGCCTAAGATAACTTTTAAATATATCGTTATCGTGAGTTGAAACCCAGCGATTCAAGGATATGCTATAAGCCTCTATCCTTGGGAAGACAGGAAATGCAATAGATGAGAAGCTTCTCTATCGCCTTAATTCTACTTTTTATGTGCTCACTTACCGCACTAGCAGAACGCCCTCGCCCTTTAGGCTGGGCGCTTAAAGCCATGCGGAGTGGAGACTGGGATGCCGCCACGCAACTTGCATACCGTGATGGCCCCGTAGCCATCGACATTATTGAGTGGCATAAGTTGCGTGCCGGTCTGGGTAGCTACGAAGATATTATCACCTTCTTAGATCGACGCCCTAACTGGCCTGGCGAAGCTTATCTACGCCGTCAGTCCGAGGCAATTGTCTTAAATCAAAACGATGATAAAATTCTATCTTTCTTCGTACAGAACATTGCGCAAACGCCTGAAGGTGTGCTCGGCCATGCACAAGCACTCGCACGCGCAGGCTCAAATGATTTAGCTGAAGCGAACCTTATTTTGGAATGGCGTACCGTTGCAATGGAGAGTGCTACCCAAAAACAATATCTCGAAAATTATGCAGAATTACTGTCTCCCCACCACGTGGCTCGCCTTAATGCAATGCTCTGGTCCGGAAATAATCCTAGTGCAAAACGCATGCTTGATCTAGTCCCAGCAGAGCAAAAGGTATTGGCAGAGGCCCGTTTAGCCCTAAAATCCCAATCTGATTCTGTTGATGCTTTAATTAAAGCAGTACCAAAAACTCTTAGAGACAACTCAGGTTTAGCTCATGATCGCTTTGAATGGCGTGTTCGAAAAGGTCGTTGGGCAGACGCAAAGACACTATTGCATGAGCGGTCAACATCTACCGAAAGCCTGGGAAAACCAAGTGCTTGGGCGCAACGCAGACGGGCGTTGGCACGTGACGAAATGCGTGACGGCGATTCCACACTAGCCTATGAGCTCGCCGCACGACATTTCTTATCAGAAGGCCCGTCCTACGCCGATCTGGAATGGCTGGCGGGTTACATAGCGCTGCGTAAACTTAATGAACCCAAAACAGCGCTGGTTCACTTTCAAAATCATCGTTCCGTAATCAAGTCCCCGATTTCACGCGGTCGTGCAGCATATTGGACAGGGCGAGCTTATGAGGAACTAGGGGATGAGGCAGCCGCATCACAGGCCTACACCGATGGTGCTAAATTTCAAACTTCCTTTTATGGACTATTGTCAGCGGAACGCGGCAATGAACTCGTTGATCCGTATCTGAGTGGAGCCGAAATCTTTGAAGATTGGAAAATATCCAATTTAACCAATCTCGATCTTTTCGAAGCCGGTATGCTTTTACAAGCATCAGGGGAATTGAGTATAGCCGAAAGATTTTGGACTCACCTAGCCGAAAGTCTTGATCGCGAAGAGGCTGGTCAATTAGGGCAAGCCACTCTTGAAATGGAACAGCCACATCTCGCAGTCATGATATCTAAACGTGCCGCACGACGTGGAATTGTACTTCATGCGTCTTATTATCCATTACACCCACTTATTCGAATTGACTTGCCAATGGCTCCAGAAATGAATCTTGCAATTGCTCGGCGTGAGAGCGAGTTCGATCCATCGGTTCAAAGCGGCGCTGGTGCGCGCGGCCTGATGCAAATTATGCCAACCACTGCAAGTGAAGTAGCCGACTCGTTGGACCGCGCAGGGGAACACACAACCGAAAGATTGATCTCGGATCCTGAGTATAATGCTAAGTTAGGTGCAGCATTCCTGTCGCAACTCTCTGGACGCTTTAATGGCAATGTCGTTTTAATGTCGGCAGCTTACAACGCAGGTCCAAGTAGAGTTGATAAGTGGGTCAATTTGCTTGGAGACCCACGCCAAGGAAAAGACAAATTTGACGTAATTGACTGGATCGAACATATCCCATATCGCGAAACTCGGAATTACGTCATGCGCGTTACTGAAAGCCTACCAATTTACCGTGCAAGGTTAGGCAAAAGTCCCTTACCAGTGCCTTTTAGCACGGAACTGACAGGTTCAACCTTGCTGCCGTTCGCGCCAAAGGGTGAATAAACCTGCCGCAACAACAATTCCAGCACCGACTAAAACGTTTATCTTAAGGCTTTCACTAAATACAAAAATACCAACTATTGCAGCAAATACCATCTGGAAATAAGCAAACGGCTGGACCGCACTTGCTTCAGCAACCTCATAGCAACGAATTAAGAGCCAATGCCCCAGAGCTCCAGTCATACAAAGTAAACCCATCCAAGCCCAATCGAGACCTATCATCGGCTGCCAAAACCATACTCCAACTACAGTCATTGCCAACGCACCAACTGTACCTGTCCAGAAAAAACTAGTCTCCGTCGCGTCATATCGGGCGACATACCGAGTTAGCAATCCATAGGTAGCAAACAAAACGGCTGCAATAAGCGGAACAACCACCGCAGGATTAAACACCCCAAAGCCTGGTTTTAGAATAAACAATACGCCGATAAACCCGATAGCAATCGCAAGCCATCGCCGCCACCCCACACGTTCCCCTAATATTGGCCCTGATAACGCCGCCACGAGCAATGGATATGCCGCAAATACAGCATGGCTCTCAACCAGCCCTAATAGAGTGAACCCAGTCACCATCACGCAAATTTCAACGGCCAATAGTAAGCCACGAAAAATTTGGACCATTGGCCGCGATGAACTTGCGACCGCCACTACACCGCCAGCCTTACGCGAAGCAATAGTGATAACAAAAATCGCAAAAAACCAATACCGGATCATAACAATCATATAGACATTATATTCAGCAGCTAGATGGCGGGAGATCCCATCTTGTCCAGCAAACACGATTGACGTTGCGATCATTAATGCAATACCAAGCTGTGTATTATTTCCCACACTCATCCAAGGATCGCCCGCGTCATATGCCGTTTACGGCCATATCCTGGAACACGCTCTACAATGAACCCCGCATCCTCTAACCCACGTCGAACAAACCCAGCAGCAGTATAAGTAGCAGCTGTTCCTTTTGGTTTCGTATGCGCCGCCACCTGCCGCATAAGATCAACGCCCCAAAGCTCAGGATTTTTAACTGGTGAAAACCCATCTAAAAACCAAGCGTCTGCTTTTTCTGTCCATATTGGCAAGGTTATGCGGGCATCTCCATGTATTAGTTTTAATTCGACGTCACCAAAATCAAAAACTACGCTGCCACTTATTTGTGCGTTCGTTAACTTCTTTGTGAAATTTTTTAAGGTTGGGAAACTCTGTAATGCAATATTCATATCCGTTGAAGACATAGGATATGCCTCAAAGCTGGAGAAATATAATTTACCAAATATATCTGCCTCCCGCCACGCTTGCCATGTCGTAAGAAAGTTCAACCCAGTACCAAAACCCAATTCAGCAACATGAAACCCGTCTTGAAAGCGCGCAGGCAGAAAGTTACCATCTAGAAACACATGCTTTGTTTCAGCCAATCCGTTATCGAGGCTAAAATAGGGATCATCAAATTGAACTGATATCGGTACCATACCATCTCGCCATTTTAACTGAGTCCACTGGTCCTGCATCCTGTCCCCCTGTATAACCTTACTCACGGCGCGACATTGGCGGAAGGAATACGCATTGGCAACGATACAGATTACAGTCCTTGGGGCGGGTATATTTGGTTTATCGATAGCTTGGGAACTGACACGCCGCGGTGCAAATGTTCAGGTAGTAGATCCGCATGGGCCAGCAACTGGTGCAAGTGGTGGTATAGTTGGTGCTTTGGCTCCCCACGTTCCAGAAAACTGGAATTCAAAGAAGCAATTTCAACTTGAAAGCCTGCTGATGGCACGAGGTTTTTGGCATGAAGTTCAAGCTGTCAGTGGACATTGTGTTGGATATGCAAGATTGGGTCGGGTTCAACCAATCGCTGATGACGCTGCTCTAAAACTGGCACAAGCACGTGCACTGACTGCACAAGATTTTTGGGGTACAGCCGCAGAATGGCAAGTCCGATCTACATCTTCATCTAACTGGTTCGCGACAAGCCCGACTGGAATGGAAATCTTTGATACTTTAAGCGCCCGCATACACCCTAGAAAGGCATGCCTAGCATTGGTCGCAGCACTGAAGGCAAAAGGTGTTTCAATGCAACTGAAACCCTCCAAAACTGAGCTCACAGTTCACGCCACTGGCGTGATGGGGCTCAACACATTAAATTCGATCCATACTCGGTCAGTTGGAACAGGGATTAAAGGGCAAGCAATTTTACTTGATCACGCCGTTCCCAATTCCCCTCAGATTTTTGTCGACGGTTTACATTTTATCCCCCATGCAGATGGAACAACCGCAATTGGATCCACATCAGAACGGAATTATGAACATGCAACAAAAACCGATCACCATCTTGATAAAATTTTAGCACAAGCGATATGCGCAGTTCCCAAGCTTAAGCAAGCGCAAGTGCTTGCGCGTTGGGCTGGCCTACGCCCTCGCAGCCGTAGCCGTGCGCCCATGCTTGGCCCATGGCCAAACAGACCTGGGCATTTTATTGCGAATGGCGGTTTTAAGATCGGATTCGGTATGGCACCAAAAGTGGCACAAACGATGGCTGATCTAATTTTAGATGGCCGTAATACAATCCCTAAAGGTTTTGAGGTCTCAGCATCTTTTTAACGTTAGCGTTTAGGTTCACTCACTGAAAGCTGTCATACACTGCCGCCCATCGGGCCCACGGATCCAAAAACGATACCCCTTGCGGCAAAGAGTTGCAGTTTCAAAATGCATCAACGGTGCGGTAGCACGAAACGAGAAATCAGATAACAATCCCTGAAATACCTCCGCCATCAATATCAACTTCTGGGCTAACAAAGGGCCATGCACGACTAAACCGCTATAGCCTTCGACTGATTTAGCATATGGCTCATCATAATGAATGCGATGCCCATTAAAGGTCAACGCAGAATAACGAAATAATAACGTTGTATCAAAATTGCACTGGACGCTTTCATCTTCATCTGTTGACGCCATTGTTAAAGCTGGTTTAGAACGCGTGGTCCTCAGATCTTGACCATACACTAACTCTTGCCACTCCGTAACGCATTTGACGCCCTTTTGGATTATTTCATGACGAAGTGTCACAAAAGCCAACATACCCGTTCGCCCTTCCGATGTTTTGACACTTTCACAAAAAGACATGCGCTCAGCTGGAAATCCTAAAAGGAGTGGTGCAAAAAATTTGATCCGCCCACCGGCCCACATGCGTTTGGGCAGACCCACATCTGGTATAAGACCACCGACTTTTGGGTGACCGTCTCGACCCAAATCCTGAGGTGGTGCCGGTATCCAAAAATATAACTGATGAAAGAAAGGGGGAAGTCGGTCACCAACGTCAAGGGTTCCCGGCAGACCAAGCGCAACCTGCATGGCTCGAGCACGCGCTGGATCAAGGACATCCCTCTGATTAACAGAATGCGACTTTGTTTTCTTCATATACCTACTATGACCTAATCATGAGAGAGATAGTATCACACCTTACTTGTGGTACTGAATCAATAAGGAGAAGTCAGCCGATAAGGGGTTTCAATATAATGGATGCAAAGGAAAATTAGTAAAAACTAAGCAACAGTTACTAAGACTTAATTCATAGAGACGAAAGTAGTAACAGCTATCCACCGCATAACCATCTTACCTTAAATGTTTATTTAATCTGAGAAGAAGAATTTTGAAAATTCAAATTCAAACGGCCTCTACTGTTGATGCCTTTTTAGCATTAGATTTTCGGCCAAGTTTTTTGGTAACTGATTTACCTTTTTCAATAAGGCTATCGAATGCCTCTCGAACATCTGCGGAGTCAAAATTTTCAAAATCCCCACCAGCCTCAAAATGCCTACGCACAATATGTCCAACCGCGTAGGTTGATGCACCAGACAAGATAGACGAAGCGCAAGCTCCTACTGACCACCCAATGACCGGAATGGACTGAACAAGAGAAAAGAAAGGAAGCGCTCCTAATGCCGGGACTGATCCGCCGATAAGAGCCATCAGGACAGAACGCACGCGTTTATCAGAATATTCGACACCATAGGCTTCTGCCAATTTACGCATCATTCTAAGCTGGACGACTCCAACGCCCACCAAATCGACTACTGGCACAGGAACCAGGCCAACTCCACTTGCAGCAATGACATGATTACTAATAATTAATTCTATTTCAGCTGAGTTAATCAACGCTGGGTTATAGGCCTCTAAAACTGCACCTTGTACTTCACTCATTATCATTTCTCCCATTGAATACTAAAGTTTGGATACCAGACCCTAAAGTAGGCCGGTTAGGTATAGCAGTGATCAGACCGAAGGGTAATGAAGCTCTTCACCGACTGAATGATAATTAGCAGCTAAAAGAATTTATTGAAAGCTTTGTTTAATTACTTGACCCAGTCACTTTTTTACCAGTGTCCCTAATATTTTTAGGGCTTCCTAATTTCTAATCAAAATTTTTAAAAATGTAGATGTTACTGAGTAAAGATGGTTTTTATAATTCTTAGTGAAGATATTGGTAAGGATATAATAGCTCACACACCAGGCCCCACAACACTGCGGGGCCTTTATAAATGACCGCCATCATTTGCAGTTAAGCGCTGGGCAAAATCACTATATTCACTCGACGGTTCTG
>Ga0115560_1001349_pt1 | contig 17568 bp, 17 predicted proteins | sample COGITO_mtgs_1105_5_FD_87278 | JGI IMG/M metagenome (GOLD analysis project Ga0115560, IMG submission 87278) | Pelagic marine microbial communities from North Sea - COGITO_mtgs_110509 | ecosystem: Environmental > Aquatic > Marine > Epipelagic | place: Germany:Helgoland, sampling site Kabeltonne... | reverse complement strand
ATCTACTGGATCGACATCTACGGGCGGCACATCTACGGGCGGTGCATCTACGGGCGATGCATCTACGGGCGGCGCATCAGGTTTCCTAACTAAGACCATGCGTGATATATTTGGATATGCACCACATCAACAATGTCCAGATAGTGATAAATATATTGTTAATGGTAATGATGACGAAAATGTAGCTTGTTCTAATGACCCGACAAATGTTAATGATGCATGTGCTTTAAAAGGTTACACTGGTATTCAGTCGAAACCCCTATTACGAAGATGTTATGAAGAAAAGTATCAAAAACCGAATGGTGATAAATTTACTTGTATTAATAATGAAAAAATAGGAAACATAAATAAATATGTAATGAGTCAATACGGTGATAATGTTCAATGTGATATATATGATGAAAGTTCGAAATCTTATAAATATAATGCAGATTCTCTGATAAAGGTATGAGAAAACCGGAATAAAATTAAAAATTGAATATATAATTTTAATAATTATTAAAATTATTAAAATTATGAGCTCATTTGATTCAACTATAAGAAATGAAATAGATTATTCTATTAATCTTAAAAATAATATTAGTGAATTTATTGAAAAAAATATTAAATTACAAAGATATTATAATTTAAAAGAAAAACAATTAAAAACATTCATTAATTCGTTATGTTATTTACATAAATATTATTATAGATATAAAGGTGATAAAAAAGAAATATTAGCTTCTTGTGATGATAAAAATACTTTCCCTATAACGTGTTCAAATGCAATTATGGTATGGTTTCCTTTTGCAGATATTTCTATTGTCTTTCCTTTAGCATTTTTAAAAGATTTTACATATCTAAATCAATTCTCCGATATATTATTCGAAGAAACGGAAAATTCTCTCCAAAAAAACATTTTAAGACTAAAATATTATAATGAATTTAATAAAAAAATAATGGAGGGTTGTAAAATTATAATAGCAACTGTTGAAATGGAATCAATATTATTCATAGATGATACAGAAACAGTCGATATTTCTGGGAACATATCTATAAAACCGCGAATTTTATCCAATTTCTTTAATAAATTTTTATAATTTATGTTTGTTAAATTTATGTTTGTTAAATTTATGTTTGTTAAATTTATGTTTGTTAAAGAAATATATATAAAATTTTTTATTATATATATTTCATAAATGATTACAACACATTTAATGGGTGGATTAGGAAATCAATTATTTCAAATTTTTAATTGTATCGCATATGCTATTAGACATAAAGAACAATTTAAGTTACCTCTTATAAAACGCGATATGAAATCGGCAGAAGGGGCGTTAAGACCTACCTATTGGGATACGTTTTTTAAGCGATTAAACCCGTTTTTAATAAAAGATATACCAAAGGATATTTTGGTTTATCAAGAAAAAACGTTTCATTATATGGCAATACCAGAAATAAAGAATCAAACATTTTTGTTTTGGGGATACTATACTTCTTACAAATATTTTGAGGATAATTTTAAAATTATAAAAAAGATGATTGGGATAGATGAAATGAAAAGTAAATTGCGAGAGAATTTTGACTTCAATGATTGTATTTCTATGCATTTTAGACATGGAGATTATAAAAACATTCAAGATTCACACCCAATTGCATCAAATCAATATTATATAGATGCCATTGAACATATTATTTCAAAAACAAAGGATAATTGGAGGATTTTATATTTTTGCGAAGAACAGGACAACGCGACAATAAATATAAAAATAAAAATTTTAAAAAGACGATTTAAAAATTTGAAATTTATCAAAGGAGATGATAAACTTGCAGATTGGGAACAAATGTTGTCAATGTCCTGTTGCGAACACAATATAATAGCGAATAGCACGTTTAGTTGGTGGGGTGCCTATTTTAATGATAAAGAAAAGATAGTATGTTATCCGTGTCAGTGGTTTGGACCGAAACTGGCGCATAAAAACACGAAAGATATTTGTCCTGAAGAATGGGTGAAAATATAGTTTTTCATTATAATAAATATTTTAATTTAAATAGTTATAATGAAATTATTTTATAATGGAATTAATTAATGATAGATATGATAATAGGTATGATGGATTTTGTAATTTCTGTAGTTTAATAGACAATAATAATATTAATAATTTTAGAAGTAATAATTATTTTAAAAGTATTGTAGAAAATGTTAATATCTTATATGGTAGTCAATATTATAAGTTAATAACTGAAAAATATAATGATATTATTGATAAAATAAATTGGGAAAAAATAGAAAAACTTTCCAATATAGGAAATCCTGATAAAAATTATTATTTTTTTAATGAAAAAAAATATATATTTACACCTACTATTTTAAGATATATTTTATTTACATTAAATATGCTTTCTCATATTAAAAATAATACAAACATCAAAGAATTGAATATCATTGAAATCGGTGGTGGATTTGGGTTTCAATCAATATTATTAAAAGAAATGATTAATATTTTTGATTTAAAATTAAATAAATATACAATAATTGATTTAAAATCAGTTTGCAATTTACAAAATATTTTTATAAATAAATGTAAAGAAATCGATGAAACTGATTATGATAATTTGGGTTCGATGACATTTGATAATTTTAATTTGGATGACAATGATTATAATTTTGTTATAAGTAATTATGCTCTTGGGGAATTAAATACAGTGTGGCAAAATACTTATATTAATAATATTATTTCGAAAGTTGAACATGGTTATTTTTGTTGGAATTTTTCGCCATCTAACCCAAATATACACTCTTATTTTACAAATAAAGATATTATTAAAGAAGAAGAAGAACCACAAACTAATTGTGCTCCAATTAAATCTTATATATTAAGATATTAAGATATTTTAATTAAAATTAATTAAAATAAAATAAATTAAATAAAATTAATTAAAATAAAATAAATTAAATATATTATTTTAATTAATAAAATAATGAAAATTCTGGTTGTTGGAAATTTCCATCATAAAAACAGAGAATCTTTGGAAAAAATATTAAAATATTTAAAATTTGAATATAAATTTGGTGATATGAATGATATAACAAATTTTAAAGTTATTATTTCACCAAATATTCCCATAAATACAAGTGTTTTTCCTAATAAATTTTTTATATTTGGACCACATTTTTCTGTTTTTCCCAATCAATTATTATACAAAATTAATAATGTACATAAAAATAGTATATATTTACAACCAAGTGAATGGGCTTTAAATGTTTGGAAAAAATTCAATGTTGAAAGTATAATACCTTTAAAAGTTTTTTATTTTCCAGTAAATACTAAAAAATTTAAACCAATGGAAAATATAAAAAAAGAAAAAGTATTTATTTATTTTAAAAGACGAAAACAAGAAGAATTGACTTTTTTAAAAAAATTTTTACATAACAAAAATATAGAATTTAAAGTTTTTGATTATGTTAAAAGATATAAAGAAGAAGATTATTTAAAATATTTACAAGAATCGAATTATGGGATAATTTTGGATGCGCACGAAAGTCAAGGATTTGCAATTGAAGAAGCACTTTCTTGTGATGTTCCTTTATTGGTTTGGAACGTAACATCTATGAATCAAGAAGAAGGTATAAATTATCCAGATATACCAGCAACAAGTATTCCTTATTGGGATAATAGATGTGGTGAAAGTTTTTATAATAAAGAAGAGTTTGAAGAAAAATATAATGAGTTTACGAGTAAATTAGATACTTATAAACCGAGGGAATTTGTTTTAGATAAATTGGGTATTGATAAATGTGTTATCAATTTTAAGAAATTGATTGACTTATAATAATTTTAATTTAATTAAATAATCCTTTAATTCTTGTTTTGTTAAAGGATTTACTGTACTATTGTAATCTCGCAAATTATCAGCATCTATTGTTTTTTTATAGGAAAATACTGATTTAATATGTATGTATTTCCCATTTTTTTCAATTCTACCTGATTGTGATTCGTTTATCAATGATTCTAGTAGTTTTTCTCCTGGTCTTAACATAGTTATTTTTATAGATTTATTATATTTTTCTGAAAATATTTCTATTAAGTCTTTCACTTTTAGCGAAACCAATTTAGATATTACAGTATCGCCACTTTCACCATTGATTATAGCATATTCTATTAAATCGACACTTTGTTCTAATGTCATTACAAATCTTGTCATATTTTCATGTGTCAAATAAAATTCTGCATAATTAGAATCTTTTCCCATAGCATGTAATCTTGGGATAATACTACCATTTGAATTAAGTACATTTCCGTACCTAACATTCACAAACTTAATATTTTTTATAAAATTTGATTTTTCAATTAAAAATGTTTCTGATAATGCTTTTGCCATACCATAATTATTTATAGGACTACAAGCTTTATCTGAACTAACAAATAAAACTGTTTCCAAATTTGTTAGAACGTTTAAATTATCTTCTATAGAATCAAGTATATATTTTGTTCCTAACATATTTGTATTTAAACTTTCATTTGTATTTACTTCGCATTGCTCTATATGCTTCATAGCACAAGCAATTATAATAATATCTGGTTTTACCCGTTTAATTGATTCCTTAACTCTTATTCTATCTGCAACATTACCTATAATAAAATTTAAATTTTTATGATTTTTAAACTTTAATCTCATTTTCCAATGTTTATGCTCGTCCCTAGAAAAATTATAGATAATATTATTAGCTATATATCTTTCATTTAATTTATTACCTAGAGAACCCGTCCCGCCAAATATTAATATTGTTTTATTAGAAATCATCTAAATATATCTTAAAAAATATATTTAAATGGATATATTTTTAAATAATGTTTACAATTTATTATAGAATTTTAATACTTAAATATAAAAAAAGATTATCAATATATGCAAATTGATTATTTAAATTGTAATTTAAATAAACATATTTTTAAAAAAAATGATGAAGTATTAATTAAAGAAGAATTAAAATTATATAATTTATCTTTAAATGATGAAAGTAATTATAATGATTATAATAATGACAAAGAAAAACAATATTATGGGTTAGAAAAATGGAAAAAATCTTACAATTATCATGACAAGCATCCTCATCATAAATTTTTAATAGATAATATTAATGAACTCATTAAAACTATTTTTTTAAATAAAAGAGTAGATATACTTGATTTTGGTTGTGGTCCCGGTTGTTTAAGCAAATGGATTTATTATGATAATATAAAAAATAATATTAATTTACATTGCATTGATAATTATAATGACCATATACAGCAGACTATTTTTAATTTTCAAAAAGAAACTAAAATAATATCCCCATTTATCGATGTTTCCGCTAATATTATAAAAGGTAGTATTCACGAATTAGATATTGTTAATAAATATGATATTATTTTTACATGTACTGTTTTAATGCATATACCATTTATTAGTGCTATTGGAATTTTAAAAAAGTTGGCTTCATTTAGCAAAGGTTATATTATTCACATTGAAAATTTATCTGGGTGCGTTGTAAAAGGAAAAACTAAAAGTAATTTACAACATTTAAGTATTGATTATATTAAAATATATAAATTATTGGGATTTACAGCCATTACTAATAATATAATATTTGACCCACATGTTAGTAAAGCCAAATATGGTTATTATATTTTTAAAAAAAATAATTAAATATCATAAATATAATATATCTATGATATATTATTAAACATATATAATATAAATATAATATATTTATATGATTTACTTATTTGGTTCTACTGGAATGCTTGGAAATTACGTTAAAATTATACTATCAAAAAATTATGATATTAAATGCATTACACGTAAAAAATATGATATTTTAAATGAAAGTTTTGAAAAATTAAATAAATTACTTTGTAACTTAAATGATAATGATATAGTTATAAATTGCGCAGGTATAATTCCACAAAAAACTAAAAATAATGATTATAGTAAATTTATTAAAATAAATACTTTGTTTCCACATAAACTACAAAACATTGTTGAAAAATTTAACGCAAAACTTATACATATTTCAACAGATTGTGTTTTTAATGGAGAAAAGGGTGATTCATATGATGAAAATGATGCACATACGGAAACAAAAATATATGGTATTTCGAAATCATTAGGTGAGCCAGAAAACACAACAATTATTAGAACATCTATTATAGGAGAAGAAATAAAAGGAAAAAAAGGTCTAATTGAGTGGGTTATAAATAACAAAAATAAAACTATAAATGGATACAATAATTTATGGAATGGTGTTACTTGTTTAACTCTTGCAAATATTATAAAAACAATTATACAAAAAAATATTTTTTGGAAAGGTGTAAAACATATATACTCTCCAGATAATCTCACAAAATATGATTTATGTGTATATATCAATGAAATATATAAATTAAATATTAAAATTAATAAAGATTATACTGAAAAAGTAATAAATAAAACTTTAAAATCAAACTATAAACCAATAATTGAAATACCAAAAATAAAAACACAAATTTATTTACAGTATTTATTCAATAAAAAAATTCATATTTTGGGAAAAAATAGTTTTATAGGTAAAAATTTATTTGATTTAATGGATTTTAATACTATTATATATTCCCATAAAGAATTACATATTTTAAAAAAAAATATAGATAATAATGACATAATTATAAACTGTTGTGGATTCAATGATAATATATATGAAAAATTATATGACGCAAATGTTAGTTTTGTAAACAAACTAATTAATATCATTAATAACTTCAAAAATATAAAGTTAATACATTTTTCTACTCTACAATTGAGTTATAAAAATAAAAATAGTAAAAATAGTAAAAATAATTATATAAAAACTAAACAACAGGGTGAAAAAATAATAATAGAACAAATATCTTCTTTTAATAGTTTTAATATATTGAGATTATGTAATATATACGGATATAATCATTTAAAACCGTATAAAAATAGTTTTATTAATACGTTAATATACGAAAAAAAGAAAAATATAAAGAAAGAATATAAAATAAAAAAAAATGATATTTACTTATTAAACATAAATAAATTACCTGAAATAGTATATAATATAATTCCCAAAAATAATAACACAATTAACAATATTATTTCGCAAAAAATGAATATATGTGATATTATTTCAAATTTATTTGAAATAAATCACATACAAAAATATTTTACATTTGTTGAAGGTTCTCCAAAAAATATTATTAATTATAATAATATTATTATTAATGACTAATTAAAATTATAAATATCATTGTACAAATAATAATATTCTTTTTTAACTCTTTGATTTGATAAATTTTTCCATTTTTTTACTATATCGTCATTATTTGAAACATTCTTAAATTCACACATAAACCAAGGAATTTTTTCATGACCAAGTGTTATTGTTTTTTCATTTAATTTTAATTTTTTTATTAATTTTTTTATTTCATTATATTTTAAACCCAATAAAGAAATTTTATTATAAGGTGAAGAAAAATGAGAACTAACGTTTGTTCTAATTATAGATTTACAAGTAAAATTTTTTATTATTGGTGTTTCAAAAATATTTGAATGTATGTTTGTTGTTTTTATTATTAATTTATTATCTTTTTTTTCAGATAATTCTAAACCCCATGGAGAATTTTTTTTTTTAAAATTTTTTTTTAAATAATCTACATCCCATAAAGATAACTGTAAGTTTAACATATATTTACCTTTATTAACGCATGTGAAACCATCTACAAAAACGTCTGTATTCTTTAAATAAAAACTAGGTGCTAAACAAGCTTTCACAAATCTATCATCATTTAAAATTTTATTATTTATTTTAATTAAATCATCATAATTTATAGATTTTAATGGGAAAAAATCATCTAATGATATTATAGCTGTTTTTTCTTTACAATATGTTTCAAAAAATTTATATATATAATACGTATATTCATTTATATATTGTGTTTTTCCAAGTGAATAAAATGTAACATTATAAAATTTTTTACATATATCTTTTCCTTTATTAAAACCCAATACAATTATATCATTTTTCCAATACCTTTTCCAATTATATAAAGATATTTCTAAAATTTTATCACACGTTTTATCACTTGTTAATATGTAAATCTTTAAATTTTTCATTATATAAATATTGTGTTTTTTATTTTTAAACAAATAAAAAACACAATATTTATTATTTAATTAAAGTGAAGCATTTTCCATTCCACCAATGAACACAATGTTTGTTTACTTTACATCTAATCGTTTCCGCTGTTTTATTATATTTTTTTGCTATTAATTCAGCACATTTTTTATGAAGAATAGAATGTTCATCTTCAGGTTGTGTGTCGTCAAATATTATAGGTATATTTGTTTTAAAATAATCCATATAATCATATATACCTATTCTTCTTCCACCTGCATCAACAATTAATATATCATATTCAAGACCATTTAACATGTTAATTACTTTATCAGGGTTTAACCATAATGTTTTTCCAAATTCTTTACTATCAACTTCCTGTTTTTCAATATGATAATATGTACTATCGAATTTATTCAACCATTTTTCATTTGATTCTACTGAAATAATTTTATAAAATTGACTAAGAATTTTTGTTGAATTACCACTACCTATTTCTAAAATGGTAGAATCAAATGGTAATATTTCTACTATTTTATCAAAACATTCTTTTGCAATAGACCAGTCATCTAAAGGCCAATCATTTGATATACTTAAATATATAGAAAATTTCTCATGATTTTTATTCATTTAATAAAACTATACAAAAAACTTTAAATATTATTTATAAATGTATTATTGAATTTTTATATATTACTTTAAATTTATCATTGTAGTTTTGAATTTTATCACAAAAATATATTTTTTTATAGTCTATTTCTTTTAAACGATAGTTTTTCCACATTCCAAAATATGGTCTAATTGGATTTCCTATTCCTGCTAAACAATCAATCCCATGACCTATATCTATAAATATAGCATTATGACAATCTTTTAACTTGTTAATCATACCCAACTTTGATATACCCATTCCAAATAAAACTATTTCTGATTTACTATTTTTTAAACCTTCTTTTATTATTTCTATAGTTGAATCTATAAACTGACAACCCTGTAATTCTGGAACTGATATATATTCATTAAATTTATCTTGATTTATATAATTTCTATATTCTTCTTTATCCATCAACTTTTTTATTAATTTCATTCTACCCGAACCACCAATTAAAGAAATTTTATTTTTAAAATTATTTAAAATCCATTTTGAACTCAATAAACCATATACAAATTCCATAGGATAATCTATTTCTCTATTCGGTAATACTATTTTTCTTTCATTTTTATGTGTTAAATGTGATGTAAATATGTCAACATTCATTATATTTTTTCGAAATAATCTTACCATTTCATCGGTGATTTTTTTATTGTAATGTCTATGTTGGATATTTCCTATAGACATTTTTTGCATAAATTTCCATTCACCATCAAAACATCTTAATATCACCTTTGATTCTTTTTTTATACTCCATTCTTTAATTAATTCTTTTAATTCCCCATATTTATCTAACCATTTGGGATAATTATTAGGATTTTTATATTCTTTTTTTAATTGTTGTGGATCATAATTTACTGTATTTGGAATTTTAAAATATGAATGCATCATAATTAATAATATTAATTGTATTTAAATTATTATTAACCTTTATATTTAGAACCACATACTGTGACGGTACCTTCATAACCAATTTTATCTATAAATTTCACATTACTGTAATTTATATATTTAAGGTAATTAGAAAACAACACCTCATAACCTATCAATCTTTTCATATTAATCTCTGTTTGTAGTAAAAAATTTAATAATATTTTAGTATTATCATATGAAATTTTATAAAACGATGTAAATATGTTATTAATATTTCCTTTTATTTTCTTGAAAACCAGATAATTGTTGTTATATTTATTATAATCAAATTCATTATTTAACCAATAGCGACCACATATCTTAAACAAATTATTAAACTTGAATTCTTTATCTATTAGATATTGCAATGCTTGAATGGTCATAGTTCCTTCGCCCAATGCTTTTCCTATTCCAAAAATTTTTGGATGTAATTCTTTTCTTTCCCATAAATTTAAAACATAATCACATTCGTTTTCAAAATAAGATTTTTCTTCTTCTGTAAAATCAGTACATTCTACTATCATTAACTTACAATTGGGTATTTTTTCTTTAACACTATCTATTGTTTTCTTTGTTTGTTTAAATCTTTCTTCTCTTGTAAATACGGAACGTACTTTACTATAACTTAATGGTAGATTAGGTGTATTTATTACTGATGTTATTAAAACTAAATTATTCATTTAAATATAATTAATAATATATATTTAAATGAATATACCAATTGAAATTATTTGTAAAATTATATCTTACATTCCCAAAAAAAAATGTTACCGTTGTAATAAACAAATATCCCCAATAGATAAAAAAATTATGTGTTATAATAAAACATTTTGTTCAAATAATTGCATTGAATATCAACATTAATAATTCATAAAAAAAATATTAAATATTTAATTATAATATTTAATATTATGTCAAATATTCCAAAAATAATTCACCAATTATGGATTGGTCCAAAACCACCACCCACGAAATTCATGGACACCTGGAAAAATATACACGAACCACTAGGTTTTCAATATATCCGTTGGACAGAAGCAGAACTGCAAAAGCGCGGCTTTAAAACAGAGCTAGGTCATAAGATTAACGATATGAATGAAATAAACGGTAAAGCAGATATTATTCGATGGGAATTACTTTACGAATATGGTGGTCTCTTCGTCGATGCCGATTCCATTTGCATTGAACCTTTTACCGACTTGTTGTCATTAAATAAATCTTTCGCCGGTTATGAAAATGAACAAGTCCGTGCTGCTGGATGGGCTAATCAAGAATATAGCGATGTTCTCGCTCCAACACACCCTCTCATCGCAACTGGAACAATGGCTTTTCCACCAAAACACGAATTACCCAGGTTAGCAATAGAATGGATTAAAAACAATGATATTTCTATTGAAAGAACAGGTAAAAGAGCGTGGAGAACAGTCGGACCCGGATTATTAACGCGCCTTTATTTCAGTAAAAAATGGGAAGATATCACAGTTCTACCTTCCTATTATTTTCTACCAATACATGCTTCCGGTCTTGAATACAAACAACATGGTCGAGTCTTTGCCTATCAAGAATGGGGTTCTACCAAAAATAATTATGAGACAATGAACCAAATTTCTCTCCCAAAACAATTTTTAAAACCAAATAAGAATGTTTCTATTTTAATTTCCAGTTTAAATACAAAAGCTATCCACATAAAAGAATGTTTGGAATCCATAAAAAATCAATTAGGTTATTATAACTTCGAAATTATTTGGATAAATGATGGTTCTGACACCATACATACAATGATATTAAAAAAATTACTTGAAGAATTTAGAAAAACAACTCGCTTTTGCAATGTAGTTTATTCGGAAAATGATGGTAATAAAGGTATTGGTTTCACCTTAAATAAAGGCGTTTTAAAATGTTCTAATGAAATTATTATTAAAATGGACTCCGATGATATTATGGTTCCCGAGAGAATTATCAAACAAGTTGAATTCATGAAAACACATCCTGAAATAGCTATATGCGGAGGACAAATTCAAATGTTTCATGAAAATGGCCCACAAGCAAGTAAGTCCATGCACCCTTCCATTACTTGGGAAGAATATAAAAAAACAAAAAATCACTGGTTTATTAATCACCCAACTGTCTGCTATAGAAAAAGTTGCATAATAAAAGCTGGTAATTATAATAAGGAATTAAAGCAAATGGCAGAAGATTTTGAACTTGAATTGAGAATGTTAAAAACATTTGGTAAAATACATAATTTACCAGATACTTTGTTATACTATAGATTGCATCCAGGTCAAATAACACACAATGGTGGAAAAGGTGGCAGTGCTTACTGGAATGGTATTAGAAATAATATTATAAAAAATCTTATATGTTAAGACATTTTAAAATAGATTTTACTCTTTTGTCCCAAGTAAAATTTTTTAATATGGCTCTTCTTCCATTTTTCCCATATTCTTCTAATAAGTGCCTATTTTCATTAAAATGATTTAATTTCTCTTTCAAATCTTCTTTATTTCTCTTTATAATTAAACCACATTTATTATTAGGTATTGAACTATCTAATAATGAAACTATACCCACGTCTGTAGATACCCATGTTTTCCCACACGACGATGCTTCCAATATTTGATTAGGAGTCCCTTCTGTTTTACTAAAACATACAATAATATCTATATTTTTTATATAATTGGGAACTTGTTCATGCGGTATATAACCATCCATCTTATCAAGAGGTGTAAAAATAAAGTTATCCGATAAATCATACATTGTTTCTTTTATTTCTTTAAAACCCTTATTAATTCCATTAATTTTTGGATCCGAATTTCCTATCCACCCAACTATAAGTTTGTCTTTACTTTTATAACCAAAATATTGAAATAATTTTTCATTGACCCCATCAATACAATATCCATTCGGGGTATTCTTATAAAAATCTTTAAAATTAGTAAGTATCTTTGGTGATGAAACTAAAATATTATCAACATTATCAAAATTTATATATTTATAAGAAAAATTATCGTATAATAATCTTGATATTTTTATTTTTTTATCTACTTTTTTTATTTTTCTCAAAAAATTTGTGTTTGAAGGATACCAAAAAAATATAAAATGTTTAAAATTACCAATTTTAAAATTATTTGAATACATTTTTTTTTCAAAATCTATATATGAAAATACGGTTGTTTTATTATTATTTTTTTCTAAATTTTTTTTTAATTTTTTTGCAATATTGTGAAATGCCCAGTTATATACGTCAACCACCAAACATACTTTTTTATTAAAAATACGTGTGTTTAATAACATTTTTATATTTTTTAAATATAAAAATTTTATTAAAGAAACTCAATTCTACAAGACACTGATATCGCGTGAATCAATGAATTTACCTGTTTTTCCCACATATAACCAGAATACTGATAATATAGCTAGTATTAAACTTGTCAAATAAGCCATGGAGCTAGAGGAAGCATTCAATGTAAAAACTGACCCAAAATATGCACCAATTGTTGCACATATCATTAACATTAACGCCAACTTTACATTAACATGACCATGTCTATAATAATTCAATGCAGCAAAAATAGACAAGGGTGGTATAATTGTAAGAATTGTAGTACCCACCGCGGATTTATAACTTCCCGATAATACAGAAAGTAACAGAAGTGGCACCAATATTGGACCGGCTGAAAATCCAAGGGAACCAGCAAAAAATCCTGCTATTAAGCCTATTATTATTATTAAAATCATTCTATATTTACAATATTTAATAATTTTATGAATTTTTTATCAATAAGAGTCATTAAGAGTATTAATAAGAGTATTTTTCAATTATTTTATTTGGAATTAGCTTATCTTTTAATAATTCCAATTTTTTATAACATTTATTTATCGTTACCTCACTTGTATTACTCGATAAATTTACATTCCTCTTTGTTATATTTAAATTACAAATCTGCGAAACAAAGTATATTATACCAGCTGCAACAGATTGAGGATTGTTTTCTGGTATTAATTGCTCTCTTTCTATTTTCATTGATACAAATAAACATAGTTTAGTCAATTCACCATTCATATTTAATTTACTACAAAATCTCTCTATAAAAGCTTTTGGTTTTGTTTGATAAAAATATGTCTTTGTATCGTCGCGATTTTCTATTGTATTCAAAATATGTATAGCATTTTTACAACCCTTCGTTGCACTCGAATTATTTAAATGAAAAATTTCTGCTATTTCTTTTGGTGTTCTGGGATAATTAAATTTTCGACAAGCAACATAAATACTTGCCGCTATAATTCCCTGTCTGTTGCAACTCCTAAATGTTTTCATTTCAGAAATCCTTTTATGTTGTTTTAATGCTTCATCAATAATAATTTTGGGTATTCCTGCTATATTTGACATTAGTTTAATTTTCTCAAACTCATCATATCTAGCTTTTTCTTTATAAGGCATCGATTGCCAATCTGTGTACCGTTTTAATGTTTTCATTTGATATGTTGAATTATATCTTGTTAAAACTCTACAAGCATACGATGATTCTTTTAATAATGGATTTATAGGCATTCCACACCTTGTCGGGTCACTTGAATTATTATCTTCTGAACCATAATACCTCCATTCAGCGGTGCTATCTAAACAATCCTTATAAATTATTCCACATTTTTCATTTGTACATATGAGAAATTTTTCGTCGGATAATTGCAATTTGTGACTGCATAATTCACAATCTTCTCTTATACTTGGTTTCTCTTCTGAAAATACCAATGATAATTTATTTTTTCCAATGTCATCATTAAACGTTTGCCATATTTTTTTTTTATTAAACTTATTTTTGTTTTTTTTTGTTTTTTTTAAATTATTCATTAATTTTTATTATATAAAAAATTATAAATTTTAATTCAATTTATTATTTTTTTCTTTTATTTTTTTCTTTTATTTTTTTTCTTTTTTTATATTAATCATGGGTAATGCAACTTCTAAAAAAGATTTAAAAAAAGATTTAGAAGAAGGTTTAGAACGTGAATTTTCTAGTGATTTACTATTTAGAAAAATTAATAAAATATCATCTGATTTAATTTTAAATAGCAATAATGATGATTTACTTCAATTTATGGACCCCGAATATTGCAATAAAATTATTAATATAACGGCTAATATTTTAAATGAAAATTTTACAAAAAATCAAATAAAAATTATTAATAATAAAATAATAAATAATAAAAAAAATTCGGTTGAAATTTTATTTGAAAACTTAAAAAGTATAAATGATTCAACTTATGATGAAAATATTAGTAATAAAAAAAAAAAAATTTGCGAACAAATAGCAACATATTATGTTAAGATTGTTCATATTTTTAGTGCTATAAAAAACGTTATCGATGAAGATAACCCTATTTGTAATAAAACAAAAAAATTTCAATATGATAAAGATGAAAAAAAAAAAGAATTTGATGTTACTGTATCAGCTGATATATGTAATAAGAAAGGTGGATCACCGGAAATAAAAAAAATTAGAACTTTAACAGCTGAAAATGGTATTCCAGAATTAGAAAATTTATATAAAGATAAATATATTCCAGAAACAGAAAAATTTGTAATGAGTGAAAAGCAGAAAAAATTATACGACAGCGATGTTTCTAAATTCTATAAATCTTATACTGGAAATAATAAACCAGAAGAAATAAAACGATTTTCAGATATACCAGTGTTACAATATAAATCGGTTGAAATATGCAAAAAAATGAAGGAAAAAAGCGAAAGTAAATTAAAAGGTAATTCTAAAAATAATAATTTAATTAATTTTGCAAATCATCTTGCGAATATTATGAATAACTCTAGAAAATTTGATAAAAATTTAATAGAAATTTTGGATTATTTATTCATACCAGACAAGAATGGTATTGATTATATGATAAATGAAGATTTATCATTAGAAGATATTGATAATATAATCGAAAATGTTAGGAAAATAATAATGGAATTATATATAGTTTGTGATAAAGACTATCGTAAAGGTATTAAATTATTTGAAAATATATTATTAGATAAAAATATTGAATTGGCTGAAAAAAGATTAAAAAATAATAATGATTATTATAAAGACAAAAATAACAATTATTATAAAGACAAAAATAACAATTATTATGACCAAAAAAATGAAGATGAGAAAAATAAATACGAAAATAGAGAATATAAAAGAGCTATAAATATTAAAGATAACGTCGACCAAAAAAACTATTTAGAATTAGATAATAAAGAAATTTTAGACAAAGAAGAAGAAGAATAAGACAAAAAAAAAAAAGGAGAAGAAGAAGACAAAAAAAGAGATGGTGACTTAAACGTGGGTCCAATCAGCAGCATTGGACAAGCGAAAAAAAAAGGATATAATTTTTCACCACATGCAAAAGATTTATTAAACAAAATTATAAAAAATGAAACTAAAATGGAAAAATATAAAAATAAAGTATGTCCAAATGGTCACAAATTGGATTATCATAGTTGTGGTTCTGACTGCGGTGTATGCAATATTTGCGAATATGACATACAGGTAGGCGAAAAAAGTTATTTATGCGAAGAATGTGATTTTGATATTTGTGATAAAGAACACAATGATAATCAAATAATTCAAGCATATAATTCAAACAAAACTGTAGATGAATCAAATGAACCTGTAGATGAATCAAATGAACCTGTAGCTGAATCAAATGAACCTGTAGCTGAATCAAATGAACTTAAATAATATTTATTTTGTAATAATATTAATATCTAAATCAATCTTTTCACCAATTATTTTTTTTATTTGTTTATTTTCTTTATTTCTTTCTTCATTGCTTACACTACCATATACACTTTTCGCTATTTGTAATCTTTCCATTATTAATTTATCATTATTTTCCCAACCAGGGTTTTCTTTATCCCATAAATGCATCAACTCTATCTGCTTTTTTTGAACATTACCAATAGCTTTATTTATATTTTCATTGTCATCATCTTTTTCCCATTTATTTGGTGTCTTTACATAAAATTGCAATCTCTTTTTATCACTACAATGTATTGGTCTATCTTTTGGGTCAAGATTTTCCAACTCTTTCACAAACATGTTACTTATACCTTCAACATAACCATTGTTTTTTGTATATTTTAAATCATCTAAAGAAAATTGCAGTTGATTTAAAAAATCTTGAATGCTCATTGCATCTTTACATTCTGTATTTAGAAATACGTTTATAGATAATTTATTATTAATAATCGTATTCCCACCTGATTTGGGTATCATTTTTTTTAAATTTTCTTGTTCTAATAATATTTTTTTTAAATTCTCATTAATATTATCATTTTGATTATTTTTTGTGTTTTTTATATTTACTTTATCTTCCATTTCATTTTCTTGGAGAAAAGCTAAATTTGTTAGCAAATCTTTATGAATTCCCGAATTTAAATGCCTTTTTAAATTCTCTTTTCTTATTGAAACATACTCACATAAAGGACATTTATTACATAAATTCATCTTTTTTTTATGTTTTTTTGAATTTATATGTCTATTATAGTTACATTTTTTTTCTGTAGAATAATTACAACAGTCACAAATATACATATATTATAATTATATTTTTTTTTTTAAATATTTTGAAAAAATTAAAATTTTTTTTATTTTTTTAAATATTTTGAAAAAAATAAATTTTTTTTTTATTTTTTCAAAAAATAGTGTTTTTTTGAATTTTCTTATATGGTACCCCATATCCCAAAATCGTGTTTTTGACGTTTTTTTTTTTTCGTTTTTTCGTTTTTTGATTTTTTTTTTTTTTTTTTTAACACATTTTTTTTTTTTAAAAAAAAAAGGTTTTTATTCCTTTTTTTTTTTTTTATTTTATCTTT
>Ga0115560_1001322_pt1 | contig 17732 bp, 16 predicted proteins | sample COGITO_mtgs_1105_5_FD_87278 | JGI IMG/M metagenome (GOLD analysis project Ga0115560, IMG submission 87278) | Pelagic marine microbial communities from North Sea - COGITO_mtgs_110509 | ecosystem: Environmental > Aquatic > Marine > Epipelagic | place: Germany:Helgoland, sampling site Kabeltonne... | reverse complement strand
TAGTTTCGCGGCCAGTAGTTTCACCGCCAGTAGTTTCACCGCCAGTAGTTTCACCGCCAGGAGTTTCACCGCCAGTAGTTCCACCGCCAGTAGTTCCGCCGCCAGTAGTTTCACCGCCAGTAGTCCCACCGTCAGTAGTCCCACCGTCAGTAGTCCCACCGTCAGTAGTCCCACCGTCAGTAGCCCCACCACCAGTAGTCCCACCACCAGTAGTCCCACCACCAGTAGTTTCACCACCAGTAGTTTCGCCGCCAGTAGTCCCGCCATCAGTAGTCCCACCGTTAGTGGTTCCGCCGCCAGTAGTCCCACCGTCAGTAGTCACGCCATCAGAAGTCCCACCGCTAGTAGTTCCACCGCCAGTAGTCCCGCCATCAGTAGGCCCATTATTAAACCGGTTATCTAATGAATTGTTACCAGATTCACCCCCGCATGATACGAGTGATATAGATAATATGAGTAAGACGTATTTAAAGGATTGGTGGTTGAACATGCAGAGCTACTCCCCATAAAGCTTATATTGAAATTTTTATAAGTAATTTTTTCTTTATTATGTCTAATTGTATAGATTGTTACTATCTTTTTTAAACCGTCCAAGAATGATTGAGTGGGCTGAGGTTAGCACCCAGTTTAGTTGTATTGCTCTGTCTTGCTTGATCGGTAAAGCCATATAAGACGTACAATATGTTAATAACTCTAACAATAAAAAAATACTGATTATGAATCGCATTCTTATAACACTGGTTTTTCTATCCATAGCCTCCTGTGCACTCTTTGCGCCCCAGGAGCAGGTTGTTGAGTTGCTCGGCGAGCATAAAATCGCTACTTCTAGCGGCACAATTCAGGGCCAGTACGCTGGATACAGCGCCGATTCAAGCCCGGCTTCGACGGTGGTTAACTGGTTGGATATCCCCTATGCCCAGCCACCGGTTGGCGACCTGCGCTGGCGAGCACCGCGGTCACTGCAAACTCCAGAGGCGGTAATTGAAACCAAAGGTGATATAGCCTGTGTGCAGCCCGCCGCTGAATACGCTGGCGCCAGTGCTGAAAATGGCGAGACTGTGGTTGGTACAGAGGATTGCCTGTATTTGGATATCAGTGCGCCAGAGGATTTCAATAAAACCGATTACCCGGTTATGTTTTGGATACATGGTGGCGGTAATACCACTGGCACCAAGAACTATTATGACTTTACCAAGCTGGTAGAGAGCCAAAAGGTTATTGTGGTAACCATTAACTATCGTCTCGGTGCTCTGGGTTGGTTTACCCATCCGGCCATTCAGGGTATGCAGACTGGGCTAGATGGACTAGATAGACCAGATAGACTAGATAGCTCTTCCAATTTTGGCACCCTGGATATTATTCAGGCACTGCACTGGGTGCAGGATAATATTGGCCAGTTTGGTGGCGATAAAAATAATGTGACTATTTTTGGTGAGTCCGCCGGTGGTCATAATGTCTATACGATGCTCGCTTCACCTCTTGCCAAGGGGCTGTTTCATAAAGCCATTGCCCAGTCTGGTTACACCATTAGCAATAGCCTTGAAAACGCTTACAACGACAAAGCCGCCAATAGCTATGTGACTAAGGGTTCATGGCAGGTGGTTGAAGATCTGTTAGTTAAGCAGCAGGGCAGCAGTCAGCAGTCCTTTTCCACAGAGCAACTGCGCCGACTGCTTAAATATGTCGATGCCCGGGAATTTATTGGCCTCTACAGCAGGGGCGATAAGATTGACTATATTCCCCTGACCACGGCTGATGGCATTGTGATTCCCAAGCAGGGCTTATTGGCGACACTGGCTGACCCCCAGTACGCAAAAGATATTCCGGTTATCGCCGGGGCCAATAAAGATGAGGTCACTCTGTGGTTGGGACTGCACCGTTACTTTATTAATGTCGGCTATCCATTGACCAAATTATTGCCTCCGCGAATGACCATAAAAGACCCTCAACTCTACAAGTTTTGGGTTCGGGTTAGGTCCCAGGCATGGAAGGCGCGGGGTGTGGACGAGCCGCTGGATGCGCTGGAACTTGCCGGCTACGATAATCTCTATGCCTATAGATTTGACTGGGATGATCAGGTGAAATCATTTTTTGCTGATTTCCCAAATATTATTGGCGCAGCCCATGGTACCGATATCTCTTTTGTTACCGGTGATTTTAAGTATGGGCCTATTACCTCCTATATCTATCCTGAAGGTGCAGAGCGAGACCAGATGCAGCGTACGGTGATGAATGTCTGGGGAGATTTTGCCCAGTCTGCAACCCCGGATAAATCCCTGTCTTTTGATTGGCAGGCTTATAACAGTGCAGATAAAGCCTATGTGCATCTGGACAAGGATGAGTTTTTGGCGCTGGATTTTGAGACTCAAACCCTCGATAGCCTGTTGGAGGCTGTTGTCAGCTTTAATGGTGCCAGTCACTCGGAGAAGTGTATTCTGGTCTGGGAGACATTGATCAATATCGGCGATGCGGATATTCCACGCTATCAGTCTTGGAATAACGGGCAATGTGCAGCCTTTGATGCCCGTGCCGAGCAGGATAAAATCGCTAAAAAACTAATAGATAAATACGGTAGCTCGTCTGTTATCTAAGGTGAGACAAGATGAAAATATCTAATCGGTTGGGCATATTGATAGGTTGGTTTGAGTTTCCGGCAAGCCGGGTTAAAACTTTTTTGCTGATTCTGTTGAGCCTGTTCTTTACCTATGCCGGCATAGATCATCTGGTCTCTCCAGACTTCTATGTCAGTATTATGCCGCCGTGGATTCCCTGGCACCTGGAATTGGTTTATATCAGTGGTGTGTTCGAAGTTATGGGTGGTGTGGGTGTATTGATGCCGCGGTTTCGCGCCATGGCTGGTGCAGGTTTGGTGGCACTGTTAATTGCCGTCTATCCGGCCAATCTTCATATGGCATTCAACCCCCATCTATTCCCCAGTATTCCCCTTGCGGCGCTCTATGTGCGCTTGGCTCTGCAGTTTTTAGCCTTTTATTGGGCCTGGACTGTCACTAGGCCAGACAGGTTCCAGACCCAGAGAGAATAACTTATGATAGGTCCTGAGATAGTTGTTTAATTTAACTGGCCAGGTCCATTATGAGTTTTGACACTGCTTCCAATAAGTTTTCGGACCCCTTTATCACCTCTGACGGTTCCACCAGGGCAAGTGTGGCGCTCAATCAGCTGCAGACCCTTTGGTTTAATACCGGCACCCTGTGTAATCTGGCTTGCGCTAACTGTTATATAGAATCTACGCCGACCAATGATCGTCTTGAATATATCAGCCTCACAGAAGTGGAAGGGTTTCTCGATGAGATTCGGGCTCAGGCTCTAGGCACCAGAGAAATAGGCCTTACCGGCGGTGAGCCGTTTATGAACCCGGATATTATCCCGATTATGGGGGCTATATTGCGCCGGGGTTTCCAGCTGTTGGTACTGACCAATGGTATGCGTCCCATGGCCAAGCTCGCAGATCAGTTGCTGCAGTTGCATAAGCTCTATCCCCAGCAGTTAACATTGCGTGTCTCTGTGGATCACTACCGTCCCGAATTACACGAAGAGGAGCGTGGTGCCCGTTCATGGCAGCCCATGCTCGATGGGCTCTGCTGGCTATCAAATAATGGCTTTAATCTCGATGTAGCGGGGCGCACGCTGTGGGGCGGCGATGAGCAGAGTTTACGAGAAGGCTTTGCGGGGCTGTTTAAGCACAACAATATAGCCGTAGATGCCATGGATAAAAAACAACTGGTGCTATTTCCCGAGATGGCCGAGGGTAAGCCGGTGCCCGAAATTACCACTGCCTGCTGGGATATTCTCGATATTAAACCGGATGCAATGATGTGTGCCTCATCGCGAATGGTGGTTAAGCGTAAAGGCGACTCTGCGCCCAGTGTGATGGCCTGTACCTTACTGGCTTATGACCAGCAGTTTAATCTGGGCAGCAGCCTTGCTGAGGCGTCGAAGACGGTGCAGCTCAATCATCCTCACTGTGCGGCTTTCTGTGTGTTGGGGGGTGGCAGTTGCTCTGTTTAGGGTTGAGTATAGAGTCAATATTAATTTAAAGTAGATTCTGATTAATCTCTCTAACTATATAATTTAAAACATCTTTCTGTTTTTTATTGCTGGATTTTTCTGCTCGTAGCTCGCACTCTACTCGTGCCAGATCATCAATGGTATCCACATCGGTAATGGGCTCTAAAATAGCTGTTGTGCAGGGTAGTTGGGCGAGGAGTTGCTCTGCAGTATCCGCTGCACTGTAAGTCACATTGGTCCAGATATCTTTGGCAATCGGTGCTCTGCCAGCCAGCAAATAGTAACCCCCATCCACTGCGGGCCCCAATGCAAAGCTATTATTATCCAAGCTATGGTTATCTAAGCTATGGTTATCCAGAGCCTCTATGGCATTGTTTAGATGTCTTGATGAGAGTTGCGGTGAATCGGCGCCGATTAGAATAACTCGTTGATATTTAGACAGAAGTGTCTGGTAGATATGGTGCTGGCGTTCGCCAAGACCGCCTTCGCCGGTATAGATAGCCTCAAAGCCCTGCCATAGAGGGTGGCATAGTCCAGCTTCTTCGCCCACCGCCCAAAATGGCACAATATCCATAGTCTTCGACGCTGTTTCCAGGGTTTCTCGAATAGCCTTTGTGCAGAGCTTATAAAATTGTTCCGCAGCAGCTGTGCCTATAGTAGCTCCCAGGCGGGTTTTGACTGGCGATAGTCCTGGGGTTTTCACAAATATCGCAATGGCAGTTGAATTTAGGGTATTGCTAGTCATTGCGGCGCTTCTTATAGAGAGCCTTAATTCGGTTATCGATAAGTTTTAGCAGCTGTGGAAAGGATATCAGTATCCAGCGCCACTGGTAGAGCAGGGATAATTTTAGCCAACCCTGCTGTTGATATTTGCGGCCGCTGGTCAGTAGTTTTGACGGGATGCGGCGCAATTTGATGCCATCCTGATGTGCCTGCCAGACAAAGAGCAAATCTTCACCGTAGGCTGCGTCTTCTCTGTAGCGGCCAAGCTGGTTAAACAGGGATTTTTTGATACAGAATCCTTGGTCGCCAAAGGGAAGGCCAAGTAACCTTGAACGCAGATTGGCGCCCAGTGCATTGCCGCTTAAAAATGGCCAATCAAAGGCCAGGTCGAAGTGGTGCAGGGCATTCGGGTATTTTTCAAGACTCTGCTCAAGGGTGCGCAGATTATCGGCGCTGATACGGCTATCTGCATGGACAAACCATAACCATTTGCCGCTGGCTTCTGCTGCACCAGCGTTAAGGCTCTTTGCGCGGCTTTGATTGGAGCAGGGGATAATCTCTGCCTGCTGTTGGTTGTGGGTCATCAGATCGGCGAGCAGTTGCTTGTGTTGGGTTTCATTGGGCGCCAGGGGAATAATAATACTCAGGCTCTTTATTGGCAGAGGGCTCTTTAGCCGCTGAGGGCTCTTTATCCGCTGAGGGCTCTTTATCCGCTGAGGGCTCTTTATCCGCTGAGGGCTCACCGCTGCAAAATCTCCAACCATTCTTTTTGCTCAGGCTTAAGATGAGCTTCCGGGGTCATAACCGCTGTTTGCAGTGCGTTTCTAATATCCTTAGGTGTTTCCGAGGCTGGTGCCGATAGCAACTGGTTAACCAGGCCTATAGCCTTATCCAGTGTCTCTGAATAGACCTCAAAGAACTTGTCGACACTAACATGCTGGCTGGGGTCATCCATCCAGCAGTCATAATCAGTTACCAGACATATTGAGACGTAGGCGAGCTGTGCTTCGCGGGCTAAAAAGGCCTCGGGGATATTGGTCATACCCACTAAGTCGCAGTTGGCTGCGGTGCGCAAAAAATGACTCTCGGCGCGGGTACCCAATCTGGGGCCCTCGACGCAGGCATAGGTTTTATCGGTGTGCAGTGGTTGGCCTATCTGCTGTGCCGCGACCTGAATATCCTTGCTCAGTGCAGGGCAGGCGGGGTTGGCTGTCGAGATATGGGCGACAACACCATTGCCAAAAAACGACTTCTCACGCTGCCCGCGGGTGTGATCAAAGTACTGTGAGGCCAGTGCCAGGTCACCGGGTTTAATATCCTCTCGTAAACTGCCGGCGGCGGACAGGGAAAAGATCCGCCGCGCGCCGAGCTTTTTCAGCGCAAAGATATTCGCCCTATAGTTAACTTCGTGGGGTAGCAACTGGTGAGCTGAGCCATGGCGGGCGAGAAATAAAATCGCCTGGCCGCGATACACGCCTTTGCAAATAGGTGCTGAGGGTTTGCCAAAAGGGGTTGAGACCTCTAATTGTTGATCAATCTCAAGGCCTTTAAGCTGGTAGAGTCCAGAGCCACCTATCAGTGCTAGCATGCAATTCTCTCGAATGTTTTTTATGCGCTAATGTTACAGGGTAAGTTTGCCTTTGGGGTAGACCAATTGGTCATTTATTGGGGTTTACAGAAAAATAGCATTAGGCGTTAAATAACTGAAATCTTATCAGTTAATTATTACAGGGAGAGAGTCGGTGAGTATCTATGTTGTACCCCAGAGGGAACTGTCATTTATATTTGATGAAATTATTGACTACAATCAACATTGCCAAATGCCTGGTTTTGAAGAGGCCAGCGCCGATTTGGTTGAAGTCATTCTGCCGGAAGCGGCGAAATTCTTTGAGCAGGTTGTGGCGCCCACCAACCCCCAGGGGGATAAATCCCCAGCCCATTTAAAAGATGGAGAGGTGGTTGCTTCGCCGGGTTTAAACGATGCCTATAGCAAGATGGTCGAAGCTGGCTGGTGCTGCCTGAATGGCGATGCCGCCTATGGTGGCGCAGGCTTTCCCAGTGTTGTCGATCTGGCAGTCCAAGAGATGTCCCAGTCGGCGAATCTTGGTTTTAGTCTATTGCCGATGCTGACCCGGGGTGTGGTCCATGCTCTGGGTCTTTACGGTAGTGAGCAGCAAAAACAGACCTATCTTGAAAAGCTTATCTCCGGTGCCTGGTCGGGCACTATGAATCTTACAGAGCCGCAGGCTGGCAGTGATCTATCGGCGGTGCGAACCAAAGCGGTGGCCAATGGCGATCACTATTTAATTAGCGGCCAGAAAATTTATATTACCTGGGGCGACCACAGTTGCGCCGAGAATATTATTCATCTGGTGCTGGCACGCAAACCGGATTCACCAGAGGGCAACCAGGGTATCTCTCTGTTTTTAGTGCCGAAATTTTTAGTCGATGCAGAGGGCAATCTCGGTGAGCGCAATGATGTGAAAACCGTGGGTGTCGAACATAAGCTGGGAATCCACAGCAGTCCCACCTGTACTTTGCAGTTTGGTGATAAGGGCGGCGCTGTCGGCTATCTGGTCGGTGAAGAAAATCGCGGTCTGCAATATATGTTTACCATGATGAACAATGCTCGCCTCGCGGTGGGTCATCAGGGTGTCGCCGTTGGCGAGCGCGCCTACCAACAGGCCGTTGCCTATGCCCAGGATCGAGTTCAGGGTCGCGTGGAGGGTATTGAGGGCGGTGCAGCAATTATTCACCATCCGGATGTCAAGCGGATGCTGATGCAGATGCGCGCCCAGACGCAAGCGGGCAGGGCGATGTCGTTCTATGCCATCGCTGCCGAAGATCGCAGCTTTCATCATCCGGATCAGCAGGTGAGAGTCGAGAGTGCAAGATTGGTTGAAATATTGACCCCACTGGTTAAAGGCTGGTGTACCGAGGTGGCGATGGAGACGACCTCGCTGGGTGTTCAGGTTCACGGCGGTATGGGCTTTATCGAGGAGACCGGCGCGGCCCAACATATGCGCGATGCGCGCATTCTGCCGATCTATGAAGGCACCAATGGTATTCAGGCGTTGGATTTTATTGGCCGTAAATGCCTCCGCGATGGCGGGGAGGGGTTGTCGGTATTGATTGCAGAGATGGCTGAAACTGCCAAGTCAGTCACGGCATCCTCTTCTGCGATACAGGCTTTAGTCGATTCTCTTCAGGTCGCTATTAAACAGTGCCAGCAAGCGCTGGATTATGTGTTGGCTAATCCACAGCAGTCGGCCAGTCTGGCTTACGGTTATATGATGCTATTTGGCAATTCGGTGGCTTATTGGCTGTTGGTTAAACTTGCACTGGCGGCACAGAAGGCTATTTATCAGGGTTCAAATGATCGGTTTTACGCGCAGAAAGTCGCTACCACTGAGTTCTTTGCCCATCAGTTGCTGACCCGCAATTACTCCTATTTGTCCTCTGTTACCGGGGGTTCAAGCTATCTGGATAGTCTCGATGATAAGGATTTCACCACGATTCAGTGATGGTTGTCAGGTCATTTAACAAAAACTCCCGATTAAAAATAATAATTTCAAAAATACCGACTAATAATTAATTAACGAATCATATGAGATGCTGCCACTGCATCACTTCATGGTTAGTGCGTCTTAATTAAAGAGAGGGTAAACGTTAATTATTATTTGGGGAGAAATTTAGATGAAAAAAATCACCATTAAATCAATTGTATTTTTAGCTATAGCCAGTGCTGCCACTGTGGCGAGTATGGGGGCTTATTCGGTTACGTTAGAGGAAATTATTGTCACCGCTCAACAGCGTGCCGAATCACTTCAGGAGGTTCCTGTTTCAGTGGCTGCAGTAACCGCTGAAAAAATGTCTGATGCAGGTGTCGTTGATCTGCAGGGACTTTCGGAGTTCGTTCCTAACTTTTCTATCAATGAAACCGGTATTTCTACCACCATTACTATTCGCGGTATCAGTTCGGGCATTAACCCGGGCTTTGAACAGTCGGTGGGTATGTATAACGACGGTGTTTTTTATGGCCGCGGTCAGTTGGCTCGCGTTCCGATGATGGATATGGAGAGGGTGGAAGTGCTGCGTGGCACTCAGAGTATTCTGTTTGGTAAAAATAGTATTGCCGGTGCGGTTAGCCAGATCACCGCCAAACCGACCGATGAATTTGAAGGGTCGGTTATCGCCCTGTATGAGCCTGATCACGGTGAAGAAGATCTGCGCTTGGTGCTGTCGGGCCCACTAACTGACAATCTAAGCGGTCGACTTGCGCTGCTAACCCGTGATCTGGATGGCTATGTTAAGAACGCTGTAAATGGTCAGGATGAGCAGCAGGAATCGGAAGATGTTATCCGTGCTTCGCTGCGCTGGGATATCAATGAAGACGTGACCGCTGATCTTAAAGTTTCACGCTCCACCTTTGATGTTATAGGTAGAAATTTGGAGGTTTATAACAGCATTGGTTCGCCAGACCATATCACCGTGTTGAATTCGCTTCAGGGTTTTGAGGTTGATGCAGAGCTTAATTATATTGGCGATAACAATGGTCATTTTAGTAATAACGAAGTCAACAATACAACCCTGAGCGTCAATTGGGATAGAGCGGACTACACCCTGACCTCGACTACCGCTTATGTAGATTATGAGTTTAGCGAAAACTGTGACTGCGACTTTACCGGCGCAGCTATTTTTGATGCCGCAGGTCAGGAAGAATACAGCCAGTTCAGTCAGGAATTCCGCATAACCTCTGACCTCGACGCTGATATTGATTACATTGCCGGAGTGTTTTTCCAGTCAACAGACCTTGAGTATAGCGATAAGATAATACTGCCTGATCCAACAGTCATCACAGCAGCGTTGATTGGCGCTGGTGCAGGTTCACTGGCCCCTCTGGCAGCGGGCTCTTCGACCAATCGTGAATTCAATCAAGAGGGTGATATCTGGTCGCTATTTGCTCAGGCAACCTGGTCTATAGCCGACGATATGCGCCTAACCTTTGGTGGTCGTTACAGCAGGGAAGCCAAGGATGCGGATCGTCTTCAGCAGCATGTCTCAAGTCCCGGCTCACCCTTTATGGGCGTAACATTACCGGTTGGTATAGCCACTGATCCGTACAATCTGTTGTATGGCATATTTGCGATTGAGCCCTATGAAAAAATTACTGGATCTATTGATGATGATTCGTTCACTCCGGTAGTGACTCTTGAATGGGACGTTAGTGAAGATACTATGGCCTATGCGACCTGGACAAAGGGCCATAAGTCCGGAGGTTTTGATGCCCGCTCGAACGGTCATCCAGACCCTGCGGTAATGAATGCGGTTAATCCATTAACCAGTGCGGCGATTGGCGGCAGCTGGGAATTCGATCGCGAAGAGGCGGCCAGTATTGAGTTAGGCTCAAAGAGTAGTCTGGCGGATGGTGCAGCCGAACTCAGTTTGGCTTTTTATATGACTGAGTACACTGATCTTCAGGTTTCCCAGTTCGATGGCACTCTTGGCTTTAATGTCACCAACGCCGGTGAGGCGACAGTACAGGGCCTTGAGGTCGATGGTCGCTGGGCAGTCTCTGACCAGGTGACCTTAACTGGTTCTGCAGCTTATCTGGATTTTAACTACGATAAGTTCCCCAATTCACAGTGCTATTTTGGTCAGGTACCAAACTCACCGGACTTCCCGGGGCTCTGTGATGTGGCGGGAGAGCGCAAAGAGTATACCCCTGAGTTTCAGGCCAATATTGGCGCAGCCTGGTCAGATACGGTCGCCGATAACTTGGTAATGGATGCTTCTCTGGATCTGAGCTACGTGGGGGATTATATCTATACGCCAAACCTCGATCCGCGCACTGAGCAAGATGCTTATACTATGGTCAATGCTCGCGTTGCGCTGTCTGGCTCTGGGGGAGACTGGGAAGTCGCCTTAATCGGCCGCAACCTGACCGATGAGACGGTGATTAATTTTGGTGGCAATACACCGCTGGCTGGAACTCTGACTGGTGGTGCGGGTAATTCTTACTACGCCTTTGTTAATCGTCCAAGGAATGTTGCGCTGCAGGTTAGGTACATGTTCTAGGCTAGGTTTTTGTAGGCGTGAAAAAGGAGCTGCGTAGCTGCAGCTCCTTTTTTATTGTTTATCCGTTCGAGCGGGTGTTGTGGAATTTTTCAATTAGACCCTTTGCCGCTGTGCTCTGTTTAATTGTACTTTGATTGGTTTACTCGGATAGTTCAGAGGGGCTATCCCCGCCAAAAACCAATCCCCCTTAACAATAAATGAATAAAGAATAGCTGCTATCATTGCTTTAAATTGAATTAATAAACATCCAAGTAAGTAACAACTATTAATTAAAAGGCCCGAGTAAAAAAATGGCATTCGATATGACAATGGCCCTGTTCCGGCCAGCGCTAAAATATGCAATGGAAAAGAATGGTCATGGTAAGACCCTCGGACTCAAGATGACTGAGATTAATCGCGGCGAAATCAGTCTTGTCTTCCCCTACAAAGAAGAAGTGGTCGGCAATCCGCTGACCGGCGTTGTCCACGGCGGCGTTATTGTCAGCCTGCTCGACACCGCCTGTGGCTCGGCAGCTATGACCGTGCTCAAAACACCCGCAGTTGCACCCACCATGGACCTGCGTCTCGACTATATGCACCCCGCAGAACCCCACAAACCCATCTATGTTGAAGCCAAAGTCTACCGCCAGACCGCCAATGTTATCTTCTGCCGCGGCCTCGCATGGCAAGACGATAAAGAAAACCCCATTGCCCACTGTGTCGCCAACTTTATGAAAGTCGACTCAAAAAGTATTAATTTTAGTGCCATTGCAGTCACCCAACTGCGTCGGCTTATGCCTTGGGGACAGAGATCAAGCGGTGAGCAGGAGGGCGGCAAATGAGTGGAGAACAGGATAACCATCCCCTCGAAGACTGGCAGGCCAGTGTCGCTGCAGCGCGGCTCGAAAAATGCCCTCAATCAGTTATAGAGATGATTCCCTACGCCTCGTTTATTGGCGCCCAGGCAAAAATTGAAAATGATCGTTTGCTCTACTGGCTAGACAAGCGCCCAACCAATATTGGCAACCCATCACTGCCCGCGATTCACGGTGGCGTAATCGGTGGCTTTCTTGAACTCTCTGCAGCCATAGAAATTATCTACAACCTGGATATAGCCGCTGTCCCCAAAGTGGTGGATTTCTCCCTCGACTACCTGCGCGCCGGCCGCTATAAAACCATCTATGCCAAATGCAATGTACTGCGTCAGGGCAAGAAACTGGTCAATGTTACCGCCACTGCCTGGCAAGATGATGAAAATACCCCGATCGCTAACGCACGCTGCCATTTCCTGATTTAAACAATCTCCCCGGGCGGTTGAAATTTATTTCAGCGCCCCCATCTGATAGCTCATGTAACAATTCATCTAATAGTCTGTTTGACAGGTTATTTAATAGTTTATGTAGCTAATATCAGGAGATCGACAGGAAATGACAGCAAAAGCTAAATCATCAGCAGAAACACTGGGTTTTCAAACCGAAGCCAAACAACTACTTCACCTAATGATTCACTCTCTTTACTCCAATAAAGAGATATTTTTACGTGAGTTGATTTCCAATGCCTCAGACGCCACCGACAAGTTGCGTTTTGAAGCATTGGAAAATGCCGCGCTCTACGAAGATGATGGCGATCTGCGCATTCGTATCGCCATTGATGAAGAAGCGAAAACCGTGGTTATCTCCGATAACGGTATAGGTATGTCTCGCGACGAAGTTATTACCAACCTGGGCACTATCGCCAAGTCCGGTACTGCAGACTTCCTGAAAAACCTTACCGGCGACCAAAAGCAGGACTCACAGCTGATCGGTCAGTTTGGTGTTGGTTTTTACTCCTCGTTTATTGTCGCCGACAAAGTGGTGGTTGAAACCCGTCGCGCCGGTGCCGAGGCTTCTGAAGCCGTGCGCTGGAGCTGTGAAGGCGAAGCGGACTACCAGCTGGAAACTATTGATCGTGCCGAGCGCGGTACTTCTATCACTCTGCACCTGAAAGGCGAAGAGCAGGAATTTGCCAATGATTGGCGCCTGCGCAGTATTGTTAAGAAGTACTCAGACCATATCGCCATACCCGTGGAAATGCTTAAGCAGGAACCACCGGCGATGCCAGGGGATGAAGAAAAGAAAGAAGAGCCTGCAGAAATCGTTCCCGAGTGGGAAGCAGTCAACGACGCCAAAGCCCTCTGGACGCGCTCCAGAAGCGAAGTCAGCGACGATGATTACAAAGAATTCTACCGCCATGTATCCCATGACTTTAATGAGCCATTGAGCTGGAGCCACAACCGCGTAGAGGGCAAGCACGAATACACCAGCCTGCTGTATATTCCGGCCAATGCGCCGATGGATCTTTACCAGCGCGAAGCCTCTCGTGGTATCAAACTGTATATCAAGCGCACCTTTATTATGGATGACGCCGAACAGTTTATGCCTATGTACCTGCGCTTTGTAAAAGGCGTATTGGACAGTGCCGATCTACCCCTGAACGTCTCTCGTGAAATTCTTCAGAAGACGCCGATGGTCGACAGCATTCGTGCTGCACTGACCAAGCGTATTCTCGATATGCTCAGCAAGATGGCAAGCAATGAACCAGAAAAATATGCAACATTCTGGACCCAGTTTGGCGCCGTCTTAAAAGAAGGCCCCAGCGAAGATAATGGCAACCGCGAGAAGATCGCCAAGCTATTCCGCTTTGCCAGCTCTACCAGCGGCTCAGCTGATCAAAATGTTAGCCTTGAAGACTATATTGGTCGCATGAAAGAAGGGCAGGACAAAATCTACTTTGTCACCGGTGACAGCTATTCGGTAATTAAGAACAGCCCCTACCTGGAAGTGTTCGACAAGCACGGTATCGAAGTACTGCTGATGTCTGACCGTATCGATGAGTGGATGATGGGCTACCTTACCGAGTTTGATGGCAAGTCCTTTGAAGATGTCGCCCGTGGTGAGCTCGACCTAAGCAAAATCACCGGCGAAGAGCCCAAGTCTGAAACCAATGCTGATGGCGATAAAAAGCCAGAAGACGCTGAGAATGCAGAATTGCTGGTACGCATCAAAGCACTGCTCGAAGAGAAGGTTGAAGAAGTGCGCAGCACCAGTCGTCTAACCAATTCACCAGCCTGTCTGGTAGTCGGCGCCAATGATATGGGCGAGCAGATGCGCAAGATTATGGCCGCAGCCGGGCAACCGGTTCCAGAAGCCAAGCCAATTCTTGAAATCAATGCAGAGCATCCTCTGGTCAATAAGCTTGATGGTGAAGCTGATGAAGAGCGCGCCAAGGTATTGGCCGGTGTGCTGTTTGATCAGGCAGCACTTTCAGCAGGGCGACCTCTGGAAAATCCTGCGCAGTTTGTTCAAGAGCTCAATCGTTTAATGTTTGGATAAGTTAAGTGTTTGGGTAAGTTAAACAGCTCCGTTGATTAAAAAAGCGCCCTCCGTGGGCGCTTTTTCTTATTCACGGCTGAAGTTTGTAGGGCATCCCCTTATAATGCCCACCTTTAGTTAAAACTGGCTTGGAGCAGAGCTCTGTGACAAATAATAACAATCATAAAATAGCCGTATTGGGCGGTGGCAGCTTCGGCACCATTATCGCCAATATGCTCGCCGTCAACGGTCACGCAACCACATTGTGGATGCGTAGCAGTGAACAGCGCGAAGCGATTATCGCCAGCGGTGAAAATGCCGCTTACTTACCCGGCTTTAAATTAGATCCGGCACTGAATGTCAGCACCGATATTGAGCAGGCCCTGGAAGGGGTTGATACAGTGTTTTTTGCCGTACCCAGCAGCGCCTTTCGCAAGGTCGCCAAATTGGTCAGCCCCTGGGTCAATGCTGAAACAGTACTTATTAGCGCTGCCAAAGGTATAGAAGCGGAAACCTTTCTGCTGCCAAGTCAGATACTTGAGCAGGAACTGCCCGAGTGCAGAGTCGGTGTTATCAGCGGCCCTAATCTAGCCAAAGAGATCGCCAACTTTGAAATTACCGCTACAGTGATTGCCAGTGAGCACGACAGCCTCTGTGATCGCGCTCAGGAACTGTTGGCATCCAACTATTTTAGAATCTACGCTAACCACGATCGCTACGGCGTTGAACTGGCGGGTGCCCTCAAGAATATTTACGCTATCGTTGCCGGAATCGCCGAGGCAATGAAGGTTGGTCAGAATACCAAGAGTGTTGTTCTGACCCGCAGTCTGGCTGAGATGAGCCGCTTTGCCAGTCAGCTTGGCGCAGACCCGCTGACCTTCCTCGGACTCAGTGGTGTCGGCGATCTCTACGTTACCTGCAGTTCACCACTCAGCCGTAATTTCCGCGTTGGATTAGCGCTGGGCGAGGGCAAAAGTCTCGAGCAGGCAATTGCCGATGTAGGTCAGGTGGCCGAAGGCGTAAATACGACTAAACTAGTAAAAGAGAGAGCCGATAAATTAGGTATTTATATGCCATTGGCCTCGGCCCTGTACGCCATTATGTTTGAGCAGCGACCGATTGTTGAGTCCCTGCAAGCCATGATGGTGGCAGAACAAAACACAGATGTTGAATTTATGGTGAAACCCAATGAGTGATAAAAAAATACCTTTAACTAATTGTAATACCTGGATCCGCCTCGCCTATATGGTGCTGTTTGGCTTTCTGTTGATGGTCGCGCGACTGGTTATCGCCGTTGTAGTCGTCGTACAGTTTCTACTAGTTCTGGTGATTGGCTCAGATAATAAGAATCTGCGCAATCTCGGTCAGGGTCTCGGCAAGTGGGTCTATAGAACAGTGATGTTCCTGACCTTTAACGCTGAAGAAAAGCCCTTTCCCTTTGATGAGTGGCCATCCACTGATGCCACTGAAGGCTATTCGGTGAACAGCGCTGAAGATTCATCGGAAGACGATATTGAAGATGCAGAATATGTTGAAGCCGAAGAGGTAGTTGACGATGATATTCCATCGTTCACCGCCGACGAATCTGAATCTGATGAAGATAGAGATCAGCCGCTAAAATAATCGGCACCTAATAATAAAAAAAACAGCCTGCTGTACTGCAAAGAGATCGACTATGTCACTTGAATTTATCAGTGAAAGAACCTTTAACGTCAACGGACTGAACTTTGCCGCCAAAGAGTGGGGCACCCCGGGCGCGACCCCGGTAATTGCCCTGCATGGCTGGCTCGACAATGCCGCCAGCTTCGATGTTATGTTGCCCTATATGGACAACCTGCATGTGATAGCGCTGGACTGCGCGGGCCATGGCAACAGCAGTTTCCGCTCCGCAGACTCAAGCTACAATATCTGGCAGGATATCGCCGAAGTGATGGCTGTTGCCGATCAGTTGGGCTGGCAGCGTTTCGCGCTGCTCGGTCACAGCCGTGGCGCAATAATATCCAGCCTTGTCGCCGGCACCTTTCCCGAGCGCATCAGCCATGTCGCCCTGATTGACGGGCATATGCCAAGTCTTGCCGATGCTCAGGGTTCAGCCGTACAGCTGGCTAAATCACTTTCTGAACACCGCCGTTACACTGCGTCTACACCGAGCTTTTTCCACAGCTTTGATCGCGCAGTGCAGGCGCGGGTCAATGGTTTTGTGCCCCTGCAGGAATCAGCTGCAACACTGCTTGCGCAGCGCGGTGTGCGCGAAGAGTCTCGCGGCTTTTACTGGCATAACGATCAACGGCTTAAGGCCGCCTCTGAGTTAAAGCTGACCCGCGACCATCTCAAGGATTTTCACAGTGCAATAACAGCCCAGGTTATATTGATTCAAGCTGAGGGCAGTCCTTTCTATACCAGCAGCCCAGAGAACGATGAATCCTTTTCCTGGGTATCAAGTCTGCATCTATTAACCATGCCTGGATCACACCATCTGCATATGGAAGATCAGGCCCAGCAGGTTGCTGAACAGATTCAGGGATTTTTACAACCAATAGGATAAAAAGGAATTTTACAGACTATGGCAAAAATTGAATTTAATGAGCATGAGAAGGCCTCTATCGTCGCCAAGATTAAGCTCTATTTTAGCGAAGAGCTGGATCAGCATATTGCTCAGTTTGACGCCGAGTTTCTCCTCGATTTCTTTAATGAAGAGATCGGTGCTTACCATTACAATCGCGGACTGGCCGATGCCAGAACAATTCTCGAAGAAAAACTTGAAACTATTACCGATGCTTTTTATGAGATCGAAAAACCCACAGAATTCGCGCGTTAGACGCAAGGTTAACAATGACTGATCTTACTACTCAATCCTGCGTAAGTTTTTCCCCGTCCTCTAAAGAAGCGCCTAAATCACCCTCCAATAACGAACTTGCCGAATATCTTCAACAGCTGGTTGGCTGGCAGGTAGTCCCCGGCACAGACGCCAATAATGCACTGCAAAAACTGGAAAAAACCTTTAGCTTTGATAATTACCAACAGTCGATGGATTTTACCAATCGCGTCGCTGAACTGGCCGAAGCCGAAGATCACCATCCCGCGCTGCTCACCGAATGGGGAAAAGTAAGGGTTACCTGGTGGACCCATGCTATAGGTGGTTTGCACCTGAATGACTTTATCTGTGCCGCAAAGACCGACTTGCTCAATCAGTAGGACACAAAAAAGCCCACTTAAAAGTGGGCTTTTTCAATACTGCTTTATGCTTAAGAAGCTTAATGATTACTAAGCAACGTCAAAAACTCAGTGCGAGTTGCCTGATCGCTGCGGAAAGTTCCCAACATAGCCGAAGTCTTCATGGAAGAGTTCTGCTTCTCAACACCGCGCATCATCATGCACATATGCTTGGCTTCAACAATAACCCCAACACCGCGAGCCTCAGTCACTTCCTGAATAGTTGAAGCAATCTGCTGTGCCAGCGCCTCCTGAATCTGCAGACGACGGGCAAACATATCCACCACACGAGCAACCTTGGACAGACCTAACACCTTACCGTTGGGAATATAGGCCACATGGCATTTGCCAATAAACGGC
>Ga0115560_1001310_pt1 | contig 17823 bp, 13 predicted proteins | sample COGITO_mtgs_1105_5_FD_87278 | JGI IMG/M metagenome (GOLD analysis project Ga0115560, IMG submission 87278) | Pelagic marine microbial communities from North Sea - COGITO_mtgs_110509 | ecosystem: Environmental > Aquatic > Marine > Epipelagic | place: Germany:Helgoland, sampling site Kabeltonne... | reverse complement strand
GTGAGGATGCCGGTCGTCTCTGAGGGCGTTGCGGAACGGTAGCCGCCAAAGGTTTTATTGCGGCGATTCAGATACAGGCACCACAGCGTGTTAGTGAGGAATCCGCCCGGTAGGATGACGCAGAGCACCACGTTGTTTTGAAACAGCGGGTTGGCGCCGGCTTCGACCGCGAGTTCGGCAATCGGCACACCACTTTGTATGCCAAAAGCGAAACAAGCACTCATCAGACCGGAGACAAAGGCGACCGCAAGCCCCTTGACCGGGGCGAACTCGTCGTCGCCGGACTTGTGGTCGGCGCTTAGTTCCGCAGGCAGTTCACGTTCTTTACGGAAGCCTGCGTAGCCTGCCACAAGGATGCCCACCGCGCAGAGTGCGACGCCGCCGATCACCACTTGTCCGCCGGTGCTTGCAGCGACAGCCATCAATTCACCGTGAAAGATCGGTGGTATTAAAGTGCCGAATAGTGCGCAAAAGCCTAACGCGACGGACATGCCCAACGCCATGCCGAGGTAGCGCATCGTCAAACCGTAAGTGACCGCCCCGATGCCCCATAGTATTCCAAATAGAAACGTCCATGCTAGTGCAGAGGCTGGCGCGCGACTGAGCACACCGAATAAATCGGGAGTGGTTGCGCCGGCGAAGATCCATGGCGTGAGCAACCATGCGAAGGCGCCCATTGCCAAGTAAAAACATTCCCATGGCCATTTGCGAATGAATTTAAGCGGGGCGTAGAAGCTGGCTGCGGCGACTCCGCCAAGTGCGTGGAACAGTAGTCCGATGAGTGGTTGGGGTGTCATGTATAGTCAGGTTTTTGAGGTGGGGAATGTTACCGTTGGAGTCAACGAAAGGTGCGCATGACGTCGCGCACGATAGATTCGACATCACTACGATCGGTGCTTGGTGCGCATCGGCGGCAACTGCTGGCCGCCTCGGCGTGCCCGCAATCGGCGAGTATGCAGGCCATGTGCTCGCGCACGAGCTCCAAGCTGGCGAGCTCGCCCGGGCTCATCGGCTGGCGGGAGGGACCCGGTTCGAAGCCACGCAGTGCCACGCCCGCGCGGAATCCTTCGGGGAAGTTGCCGGCGACGAGCATGGCGTTGATGAGTTCGAGTATCTTAAATTGCAGATGCTTGCAGCCTTCGAAATCACCTTGTTTAAAGTGCTGGTAAATCTTCACGATGGCTTCGGGAATTACGCCGCTGCTGGCAATGGTGCCGCCATCCGCCCCCATCATGAGTGCGGGGAAGAGGATTTCTTCACAGCCGATCAGGCAGGTGAAGTCAGGTCGTTGTGATTTGACTTGGTTGAGCGTGTTGAGGAAGCGCGGCAGATCGCGGCTACTATCCTTGACGCCAGCGATGCGCGGGCAGTCCAGGGCGAGACGTCGGATGACTTCGACGGGAATTTCGTTTGAGAACTGCGGAATGTTGTAGAGGATGATGTCTATCGGGCTCTGTCGGGCTAATTCGCGAAAGTAGTGCTCAATGCTTTCTGCCGAGACTTTAAAGAAGTAGGGACCTGTTACGGAGATCGCCTGACACCCGAGGTCGGCGTAGTGCGCCGCCGCCTTCAATACCTGCTCAATGTTTGCCTCGGCTGCGCCGGCTAAAATCGGGGCGCGCCCGTTGGCCTCGTCGGCAATCACCTCGACCACCCGTAGGCGCTCTTCGAAGCTCAGTCGGGTGAACTCGCCTGTGCTTCCGTTCGGATAGAGCCCATTGATGCCTTTTTCCAGCAGCCAGTTTACAATTTTGCGAAGTTCGTATTCGTTTAATCGGCCGTCCTGAGTGAAGGGGACGATGTTGGGACAGAAGATTCCTTTGAGTGCTGACATAGTTCAGGATATTGTGGCGTGAAATGGGAATGTCTATCCTGAATTTAGGGCCGGGATTATGTCAGTCGCAACTGCCGTTCGATTGCTTCGCGACGCACTGCGCCGGGGGTCGTTTGGCGAAGACGCTGGAAATTGTAGTTCATTAATTTCGCGCTACCAAAGCCGCAGGTGAATGCGATCTGCTTGATTGGTATGTCGGGGTTGGCCAGGAGACGGCAAGCACGTCGTATTCGAACATGGATGATCTCGTCGCGGGGGCTGCGTATGTGTGACTCGGCGAAGTGCCGCTCCAGAGTTCGCGGGGAGGTGTGCATTGCTGCCGCTAGTTCTTTCACGCTGTAGTTGCGGTGGGCGTTTTCGCGGATTGTTAGCAGAGCCCGTTGGATCAGGGTATCGGCCGGAGCTGCACTGGGGGCGCGCCTCTGCTGCGAGCCTTCGCAGGCGTGCAGAAGGATTTGAAGTGCAGTCGCGCCCCAGTGTGGCTGATTGATTCCATTGGCCTTGACCACGCTTGAGAATAGGCGTTCGAAGTCCCTCTGCCAGCCCACATCTGCAGGAATGCCGAGACTGGCGTTGCTATCCGGGATGAAGCCGCTCAGCCGCAGGCGTTGCAGGTGCTCTCCGTTGAGGCAGAGCCAGTGCTCGGTCCAGCCGGTAAGGGCGGCGGGCCTGTAGCGATGCCAGGCGCCGGGCATCAGGAAAATAGCTTCCCCGCAGGTGAACGTGTCGGGGCGGCCCGTGCTGAGCTCCTTTTCGCCTTCTCCGGCAGCAATCCAAACCAGTGCATAGTCGTTGATTCGGCGCCCTCGCTTCCAGCTGAATTGGTAGTCGCCGGGGTGCCCATCGCTCGGGTAGGAAGTGCCCGCAGGGTAATGGAGCGTGCCGATGCTTGTGAGATACAGTTCGCAACTCAGTAAGGTGTCGGACACCGGTGGATAATAAAAATGTCCGTTGGCCTGAGGGGGGGATTGCATGGTTCGGAGTTTGGAGGGTGGATTGTCGCATGGCCAGAACGAATGTCGCGTTATGGGAATTCCATGGTGTTGAATTGTCGCTTTGTCTGAACTTGACTGGCTTTTCACCCGAATTCGAAAGTCGCTTCAGCGACGGGGGGCGGAATTTATCAATTATCCCACTTAAAAATATGAAGATTACAGGTATCAAACTCTACACTATTGGCACTGGAGACACCGGAGCGCGCGGCGCGGCCCAGGGTGAATCCCAATACTGGGGGGCGGTTGGCAGGCCAGCACCCTGATTGCCAATCCGATGTCCGTCTATCCGGAGTATGCGCGCGTGCGTTCCCTGTGGATGGGGCCCGGTCAGGATCCTTATGCGATCGAAATCGAAACCGATGCCGGCATTACTGGCAGCTGCGTTAACTACGGCGGGGGTGCCTTTGCCTGTGCCGTGATAGAGCAGCATTTTAAACGCTTTCTTGTTGGCCAGGACCCGTTCAATATCGAAATGATCTGGGATCAGATGAACCGCTCCACCTTACCCTACGGGTTGGGAGGCGTCACCAGCATGGCCATGGCGGGGATCGACTTGGCGCTATATGATTTGGTCGCCCGCAGCATGAACATTCCGGTCTATAAATTGATCGGCGGCAAGACCAAGGAAAGTATCCCGTGCTATGCGACCATTCATCCGGACAATGTCGAGCACTGGAAAGACCGTGGATTTTTCGGAGTGAAAATTGCGGCACCCTGGGGAGCTGAGAGTGGCCGTGAAGGGCTTGAAAAAATGGAGGCGCTGTTACGTAAGCTTCGTAATGATCTCGGCGACAAGATGGAAATCATGGTGGATTGTTACCTCTCGTGGGATATTGAATTCACCGTGCGCTTGGCCGAGCGCGTGCGCGATCTCGATATCAAGTGGTTTGAAGATCCCCTGCAAAATGGGTGGGCAACAGAGTCGAACCAACTGTTACGCAGTAAGTTGGGGGGTATTCAACTGGCGACCGGCAATTTGGAATACCACGAAAAAGCCTTTCATGATATTATTCATAATCACGCCACCGACATTATTCAACCAGAGATTCAGTGGGTCGGTGGTCTAACCCCAACTCGCCGTATTGCCGCGATGGCCAAACCTTACAACATGCAGGTCATTCCGCACGGGGCATCGGTTTATAATTACCATTTCGTCCTCGCCAACACCAACAGCGCGTATGCCGAATTTCTCAGCACTGGGGAGGGGAAAGAACTGCATCCGATCTTTGACACCATTATCGGCGAACCGCTGCCGGAAAATGGCCACATCAAACTGGATGAAAACAAACCGGGATTCGGGGTGGAACTGAACTACGACAAACTCGTTCCTTATCACTGCAGCTAGTTGAATGTGAAGATCCTCTGTCCAATGGGTGGGCGACCGAGTCGAATAAACTCCTGCGCGCCAAGTTGGGGGCGATTCAATTGGCCACGGGCAATCTCGAGTTCAATGAAAAAGCATTTTTTAAAATCTTACAGGAGGACGCCACCGACATTATCCAACCGGAGATCCAATGGTGTGGCGGCCTGACCGCTTTCGCGCCGTATCGCCGCGAAAGCGAAGATGCTAAATCAAGCCTTACGTAAACTAACAACAGATCAAAATGAGCCACAGCGAAATTCTCAACATTGGTATCATCGGCGCGGGGTGGTGGGCGACCTCAGCACACATCCCGGAGATACTCGAACACCCTCACGGTCAGCTAGTGGCCGTTCAGTGCCGCACTCAGGAAAAGGCGGACAAAGTCGCCCGCGATTTCAAGGTCGAGCATGCATTCACCTCGGTGGAGTCGCTGCTGGCGCTGGATGGGCTTGACGCGGTGGTGATCGCCACGACCCCGAATGTTCACTACGTGCAGGCAAAGGCGGCACTGGAGGCGGGCAAGCATGTGCTGCTGGAAAAGCCGATGACCTTCACTGTTGCCGAGGCCCGTGAGCTATGCGAGCTCGCCGACGCCAAGGGCGTGCAATTACTGATCAGTTGCCCCTGGCATTTTACGGCGCACGGCATCGCTGCGCGCGAAATGATCCACTCCGGCAAGCTGGGCGACATCCGCATGATGTCGATCTTGATGACTAATCCGCTTGATAAGCTTCTGACCGGTGTCAACACCACTCCGACCCATGGCATGGACAATGTCTATGTTGAGCCAAACAAGGGATCCTACAACGACCCCGAGATTGCGGGCGGCGGGCAGATCTACTGCCAGGTTTCCCATGCGGCCGCTTATATCACCTTTCTTACCGGCTTGCGTCCCGCTGAAGTGTATTCGAAATTCGATTACGCAGGCAGTCCGAACGACATCTATGATGCGCTGACGATTACATTGGATAATGGTTGTCTGGTGAGTCTTGCAAGCACTGGAGCGACTCCGTTGGATGAGCGGAATTACGAAGTCCGCATCTACGGCACCCGCGGGATTCTCTTGCTTGAACTCTGGAAGGGCACCTGTGAATTCATACCCTTTGAAGGTGAGCGCGAGCGCCTGCCTGAGCTGGATGCAGAGGATATCTATCCGGACCGGTGCCCCGCCCGTAACCTGATTGATGCGGCTCTTGGCCTTGCCCCTAATGGCTCCAGCGGCCGACTCGGTCTGGCTTCGATGGAAGTCATTGAAGCAGCCATGCAATCCGCCCACAGCGGTCAAGCGGTGCATATCACTCAAGCCTGACACTTTATGATAGAACTTAAGGGAATTACCTGGGATCATAGCCGAGCATTGCCGCCTCTGGTGGCTGCGTCCCAACGCTACGAAGAACTAACCCCGGGGGTGAGTATTCGCTGGGAAAAACGCAGCCTGCACGCCTTCGGCCATATGCCGATCGATCAGCTCGCTGAGCATTTTGATCTGATCGTCATTGACCACCCTTGGGCGGGCTTCTGTTTTGAGCTGGATCTGATTCATGATCTGAAGCCACTGCTTGAGCCGAAGACGCTGGAAGCGATGGCCGGGGATTACATCGGGCCTTCTTGGGAGAGCTACTGTTACGAAGGTAGGTTGATGGCGTTGCCGATTGACGCTGCCACACCCACACCCAGCTGGCGCCCTGATCTGATGCGGTCAATGGGCCGTCAACCGCCGCGCACGATGGGTGAATTGATTGATTTTGCCAGCACGGGGCGGGTCGTGATGCCAGGCTTTGCCGCCGATCTTTTTCTGAACTGGAGCATGCTGGTTGAGGCTCTGGGGAAGGGCGCATATGCAAACAAGACGGAAATTGTGGATCAGGAAACCGGCATTGCCGCATTGCGCCTGCTCAAGGAATTGGCCCGGTACATGCCGGATGGGATCTACGAATGGAACCCCATACGTATTGCCGAGCGCATGACTCGTAGCGATGATTTCGCTTATTGCCCGTTCGCCTACAGCTACAGCAACTACAGTCGTCTGGAATTCACTGATCGACCGCTGACCTACGGAAGTTTGGTGTGCTTGGACGACGGGCGTCCGTTGCGCAGTATCGTCGGCGGAACCGGCATTGCCATTAGTCAACGCTGTGAGGCTGTCGCTGAAGCGCTTGCTTTTACTCAATTTTGCGCAGGTGAGACGATACAGAAGGGTATCTACACCTTGGCCGGTGGTCAGCCTGCGCACCGTGCGGCCTGGGATGATGCGGAACTGGATCAACGTTGCGGGGGCTTTTTCTCGGCCGCGCGTCAAGCGCAGGAGGCGTGTATCGTTCGGCCGCGCTATCATGGTTATGTGCCCCTGCAGGAAAGCGGAGGTGAACCCATTCAGGCCTACTTGCAAGGGACGCTCACCGACAACGAGGCGCTCGATCAAATCAACCAGGCCTATCGCGCCAGCCTTTCCAACCATTAACCCGAACACCTCAACTTCTTGCGATGAAATTATCCTGTGCTGATTTTACTTTTCCACTGCTGCCTCACTCTAAAGTGTTACAATTGATTCGCTTGCTGGGGATCGAGGCGGTTGACCTCGGCATCTTTGAAGACCGCTCGCATCATTACCCCAGCGAGATTGCCAAGGATCCCGAGGCGCATGCGAAACGCCTGTTGGGAGAGCTTGAGAAGTTGGAGATGAGCGTGGCTGATGTCTTTGTTCAAACCGGGGCCGAGCCTTCGGTCGCCGCAGCCAACACTCCGATTGCCGCGATCCGCGATGTGAACCGCGACACGATGCGTCGTATGGTCGAGTTTACGGTTGCTTTAGGTTGCGGCCATCTAACCGGTCTGCCCGGCGTGCGCCATGCGGACGCGTCTGAGGCGGATGATTGGCAGCGTATGTGCGAGGAGGCCGCATGGCGCGTGGAATTATGTCGCGATGCCGGGCTGACTTATGCTGTGGAACCACACGTCGGCTCGATTACACCTGATCCGGCATCCACCTTGCGGATGATCAAAGACGTGCCGGGGTTGACGCTGACGCTGGACTACGGTCACTTTATTTACCAGGGTATGAGCAATGATTCGGTCCATCCGCTCCTGTCTCATGCCTCGCATTTTCACGCCCGGGGCGGCGCGAAGGGGCAATTACAGAGCACCGTTAAGGACAACGCTATCGACTTTGATGCGATTGTGCGGCTCTTGAAGCAGGCCGGCTACGATGGCTACACATGCTTGGAATATGTGTATGTTGATTGGGAAGGTTGTAACCGAGCGGACAACGTCTCGGAATCCCTGTTGCTGCGGGACAAGTTGAAAGCTGCGAGCCAGGCTAAAGGAGAAGAAAGGGCACCAAACGCAAAATGTAAAGATTAGCCTTTGTTTATCAAAAAGGTTTTGAGAAGGTTTTGAGGACACCCATGTTTAAGGCACTGGAAACGTGGCTGTCCTTAAAATTCCTGCACCATCAAGCCTGTGTCTCATCACGCGATCACGTGATGGTAGGGATTGATTTTCTGTGTTACATTCGTGCGCATACGGTCACAGCACCCGAACCTGGCACAGCGGCGCGGTCACCCCGCACGCTCAAATACCAGCAGTCAATGAAGCGATTTAACATGAAAAAAGCCATTCCTCTACTTCTATCCTATCTGATTTTGTCTCATGCCCAGCCTGCTCTGGGGCAAGCTGAGGCTGATTTCCAATACGAACAGGCAATTAGCAAGGTCACATTCGGCGCTTGCTTCAATCCCAGGATGCAAAAGCCTGCCATCTTCGACGGTATCCTCAAGCAGGACTCGGACGTCTTCGTCTTTATCGGGGACAATATCTACGGCGACACGACGGACATGGCACTGTTGAAGCGCAAGTGGGGCAAACTCGAGGCAGTCGAGGGCTTCCGTCAGTTGCGTGATTCCACCACACTGTTGGCGACTTGGGACGATCACGACTATGGTGTCAATGACGGCGGCAAGTCCTATGCGAAACGCGAGGAGTCCGAAGCGATCTTCTTGGATTTTTTCAAGGACCCGCAGGACTCGCCGCGGCGTCAGCGGGAGGGTGTCTACGGCTCTTATGTCTTCGGCCCTTCGGGGCAACGTTGCCAGATCATACTGTTGGATACCCGATACTTCCGGGACGAATTACCGCACACCAAAGCGAAGAAAAAAAAGGGGACCGTCGGCTGGTATGAACCCACCGAAGATCGCTCTAAGACCTTGCTCGGCGAGGCGCAATGGGCGTGGTTAGAGGCGCAGTTACAAGTTCCGGCCGACATCCGTATTCTCGCCAGCAGTATTCAAGTGCTGGCACAGGACAAAGGCATGGAAAACTGGGGCAATGTCCCGCACGAGCAAGCGCGACTCTTTGAGCTGATCAAGAAACACAAGGTGCACCACACATTCGCGATCTCCGGAGACGTCCATTTTTCGGAACTCTCTCAACGGGACATCGACGGCTATTCGTTCTACGATTTCACTTCCAGTGGCATGTCTCATACCTCGAAAGGCTGGGCCCAAGCAGTCAATCCATACCGCGTGGGAAACGCAATTTGGGAACACAATGCCGGACTGATCGAGATCGATTGGGCCGCAGAAAGCATTCAACTATCCGCCATTAATTCCAACGGGGACAAGCTGTTTACCCACCAGCTAGCATTTGCTGCACTCAAAGTTCACTGATGCCAATTATTTTACCACCGATCACACGCCGTCAATTTATCCAGCGCTCACTCGCGTTGGGGGGCACGGCACTGATGTCGTCGCGCGCCTTGCTCGCCTCGGACAGTGCAGGTGTAGGGGTGGATCCCAACCGAGTGGCGTTGCTTGCGGATACACACATCAGTGCCGATCCCAATCTTGCCTACCCAGGCACGAAGTGGCCCGGTTCGCCCGTCAAGGAATCCGAGCATGAGTCGGTGAACATGGCGGATGCCTTGACTCAGGCGGCCAAGGATGTCATCGCGCTCAATCCTCGGCCAGCTCACCTGATCGTCAACGGCGACTGTGCGCTCAGTAATGGTAAAGCAGCCGAATACAAAGAGTTTCTCAGGCTTGTGGAGCCGATCCGTGCTGCGGGCATCACCGTTCACGTGACGATCGGCAATCACGACAATCGTGAGAATCTGTGGAAATTACTGCCGTTCCTGAAACAAGAGCAAATGGGCGTTCAAGCGGACGTGATTGAACTGCCGCACGCGAACCTCGTGCTGTTGGATTCTGGAAAAAGAGGCATCCTTGGAACAGAACAGTTGAACTGGCTCGCCAAGCAACTCGATCAACGAGCGGATAAGCCAGCCCTTATCTTTGGTCATTTTAACCCGTATCCCAACCGCGGGGTGCGTCCCATCAAGGGCATGCGTGACGGGGCGGCTCTATTGCAACTGCTTGCCAAACGGAAACATGCCAAAGCCTATTTCTATGGTCACACGCATGAGTGGCAGCAGGATCAACGGGACCATCTCCATCTGATCAACCAACCGGCAGTCAGCTATTATTTCGGGGAAGGCCATGCGCATGGCTGGGTCGACATGAAGCTCAGTGAAGCTTCAGCTGACTTGGAGTTGCACTGTATCAACCGTAAACACCCGCAGCACGGTGAGCGGAGACAGGTCAGCTTGAAAGACACTGCAGTGAATGTTCGTGTTGCGTCTTATAATGTTGAGTTCGGCAAAAGCGCGACCCCGGAGCAGATTGGGGAGATGTTCAAGCCATACAACTTGGACATCATCGGCTTTGACGAAGCTCCCGATGGCGATTGGACGGCTCGCGTCGGCAAAGTCCTGGGGATGGAGCATAGCTATGTAGGCAAGATCTCATCGGCCAATCATAAGGATAAATACAAATCGATCCTCAGTCGGACACTACTAGAGGGCACCACAGAGCATGAACTGCGGGCTCAACGTCGACGCTGCTGGAACCCTGCATCGGTGGTCAGAGCCGTGACAGTGATTGAGGGTGTCCCTATCGCATTTTACTCACTGCATATCTGTGGTTCCCGCGATCGCGAAACAATGGGGCATGCCTACCAACTGGCAACTGATATCTTGCCGAAAGAGACGACGGAGCGGGTGATTGTGGTCGGCGATTATAACAACAATATCGGTGATGCAGCCATGAACGCAATCGAGGCATCCGGATTTAGCCACACGTGGAAGGATCTGAAGATTGATGTTTCAAAGGAGTTTACCTACAACGCGCTGGATCCGCGCAAGAACCTCGGGGTGATCGATCACATTTTGTATAATACCGCATCGGGTGCCAAGGCCACTGAGGGTGCCATCATTGAACTGGATCAGCCCTTGTCGGATCATAAACCCATCTGGGCGGAGATCGTGTTTCCACGATCATACCATTCCTGAAAAGAATGCGTCCATAGCGCATTATCTCGGAAGTCCTCTTTAAAAAGCATATCCTTCTACAAATATTTGTCTTATTAAATTAGCATTATAAATGCGCAATTTAAAGCTCCTCCCCATGGTAAGCATATCCTGCTACACAAGTCGGAGGGGCGTGAAGTTGTGGCACTCAACAGCTCCTTCCCTGCGAAGGGAAGGTGGCTCGGTCTGCCGAGACGGAAGGGTTCTCTGCCGAGCCTCAGCTAATGTTAACTGCCCAGCGAATCTGTCTGCGTCCTAATCATGCTCATAATCTTAAGGCATTGTTATTGAGATATTTGAGCACTCTAAGAGATGATTAAGAGTAAGATTAGGATTACGATTAAGAATTCGTCAAATACCCTTAAGTTCGTGCCATTCGGGGCAGACCCTATGTATGGGTACTCAAACAACCATATCACCCAAGTCGCGCTGTCCTTAAGAGTCTTTGCCGCTGGAAAAGATGCCGGTCTTGTAAGCCTTGCTGATGGCAGCGGGGGCGTTCACGACGTCGAGCTTTTCGTAGATGCGGCGCACGTGTGTGGCGACCGTGGTGATACCAATCTCTAAATGCTCTGAAATATCCTTCTTCATCAAACCTTCGCTGAGCAGTCTGAGGATTTCGATTTCTCGTTCTGAGAGTAATGGATCCGAGTTTGGCTCCGGAACTTTTGTTTGAATCGTGTTGAGGATGAATTGCGCTACGTTGGGGTCTAAAGATGCACCTCCTTTGACGACCGCTCGTATACCGGAAATGATTTGATCGAGCGTGGATTCTTTTAGCAGATAGCCATCTGCACCCAGATGTATCGCGTTTAAGATATTCGCCTCGTTGTCTGACTGGCTGAGGATGATTATTTTAATCTGAGGACAGTATTTTTTAATCCATGGGATGGCTTCTAAGCCAGACATATCAGGTAAGTTTAGGTCGAGTAAGACCACGTCTGCCGTCGTATCATGTTCTAGCGCCTTGAGCGCTTGTTCTGCCATGCCGAACTGATCGGTCAGTTGGAGGTCTGGTTCTGTTTCCAGGGCGAGCGCGATCCCTGCTCGGTATTCCGGATGGTCTTCGACCATGATGATGCGAATGCTGTTCGACATAATAGGGGCAGGGGGGGTTATTTCCAGAATGTAAGGTGGGAGCGCTTACGAATCAAATGAATGATCGTTGCAAATTCTGACGAATGACTGATGGAGATGGAAGCATTCATTACGCGGGCGCGTCTTTTAAGTGACGGTGGTATTGGCTGTGTCTCATTGCTGGGTAGCCCACGTCCGTTATCGTGGACGATGATCTCGGCCGTGTTGGGGCTTGCGATGATGTCAATTTTTACCTTATTGGCATCGGAGTGTTTGACTATGTTTGCTAGGCATTCTTTTACAAACAGTAATAAGTCCATCTTCAAGCGTGGCTTGAGTTGATTGAGTGAGTTGCTGCCTGTCGTTGAGATCTCATAGCTGATTTTTACCAAGATGCGTTCCGCGATGCGATGCATATCTTTTTCAAGGGATTCCAATCGGCCGATCGACTGTAAGTCGGTACCATGTCGGACCGTGGCGCTCATGCGCTCTGTGAGTTCGCGCGAGCGGGTGAGGGCGGTGTTGAGCCTGTCTGGAGCTTGCGTCGATGCCAGGGCAATATCGCCGAGCAAGCCAATCGTATGGAGACTCGCGCCAAGGTCGTCGTGTAGGTCGGCGGCGAAGCGCTCTCTGATCTGAGCGATTTGCCGTAGCCGTATAATCCGATCGACTAGAACGATGACGACTATTCCCGTCGTCAGTAGCATCGCAAGCCATCCCATGCGTCGTAGCATGATGGTTTGTTGTGCGTAACGCTTGTCCAGTTCCGCTCGAATGAGCGGCCGTTTTTTTTCTAATTCATAGCGCTCAGTGAGTTGTTCCAGCCACTCTCGGATCGGGAGTATTTTTCCGTAGAAATTATGTCCATCGGTCAAGTTTACCAGCGACCTATTTGGTTCAGTCTTTCTGAAATTAGCAGTCGGTATTTTTTGATAGGCTACATTTGTTTGATCAGAGAAGAGTTCGATTTCCGCTAGACCAAAAACAGTGGTCGGCTCGGGCATCAGTGTGTCGATGAATGGTTCGATGATCGATAGTCTGACGAAGCGGCACGGCTCACCCTCCAGGTTGCGCATGATGATCGGGCCGGTCTGATACGAATTCTCAAAGATTAAATCCAGTAGCAGTGAACGATCTGAAAAGTCCTCGCGTGTCGCGCCTTCGATCAAGAGCCTTTGTGGGATGCCGTGATCAAATGATTTAGAGAGCGGGATGTTATTACGGAGCTCGAGCGGATGTAGGTGTATCTGTTCTAATGTGTAGAGTGCACCGAGATCGATCATCAGTTCAGGGATGACATTGTCGGCTAGATTGCTCACTGCAAAGGCTCTGCTCGGCGCGCCGATCGCAGCGTTCATGACATAAGGCATAAAGCCATCGACTAGATAGCGCTCATCGCGAGAACTATCGTAGCCGAAGCTTTGGGATGAGGTGGTGACTTCGCTCGTGAGCGCGAGGTTGGTATCACCTTGGAAAATTAGAATTTCAGCTAGTTGAAAATTATAGTGGCCATCCCAAGATCGAGCAGAGAGTTCGATTGCTTCAATGCGTATCCAAGATGCCTTGAGCCCCGGGGTGGGGAAAATGAATGGAGCAATATGCTGCTTTCCATCCTTAGGTTTGTTTTGGGTGATGAGCTCGCCTTCCGGGTGTTCTGGTGTGCCCGCAATAATTTGTAATTCGATGGGGAATCCGTCGGATACCAGACCAGCCTCGTTGTCCATGACGAGATGGGGCACTAGGATGACTTGGTCGATGGATTGAAGCTCTGAGAGTTGCACTTCAAACCATTCAGTATGGTGGCCCTGGAAATGGAGTGCTGAACGATACCCATTTGAGCCGACGCCCGCTTGTAAGCTGAAATGTGCGAGTTGATCGAGTCGTGCGTCGATGTCACCCAGGCGGTTTTCCAGTTCGGTGATGGGTAACTCGGAGAGTGGTAGAGGAGGCTGACCGTGGAGGGACGCGACTGCCATCAAGACGCACAAAATAGTGTTGGCTAGATAGGGGGGCATATTCAGATTTCAGTGCTCTTATTTCAGGATCTCGTGATCCCCCAGTCGATACAATAATCGCTGAAATAAATGCATTTTTCTGCGATTTGTAGTCCATACGTAGTATAGCGGGAATCATGAAAGGATGATACTATCATGGCGGTCATATGCTCCTTGTGGCTCTAATCGAATCATCCTTATTCCCCATCAAAAATAAAAATAACTAATATGAAGAAGATACACACACTTACAATCATGGCATCATTGATGGCGGTTGCAGCTCAGGCGGCTGTGACTCTCATTGACGACGACTTCAGTTCGAGCACCACTTCGGAAGAACGCTTTAATAAGGCTGATATAAATACTGATAAGTGGATAGGTGGCGCGGGCTGGTCCGTTTCAGGCGGGGCATTGACAAGCGCGGCTACCGCTGGGTCAGCTACGCATCTGATCAACTCAGTCAGCAGTACAGACACAAGCCTGACTGAAGTGACACTTTCCTTCGACTATTCAGTGGGAGAAGGATCCACGCTCTATTTCTATTCAACCCTGTTTACCGGAGAGGCTGGTGCTAACATGGATGGCAGAGTTTCAAAAACGGACGGGACTTACTTTGCGAATGACTTCGCCAATGGATGGTCCGGTCGCATTGGTTTTTCAGGTCCGGAGTACAACCTCAAAGCCGGAGGCTCGGTTTCCACCTCCAGTACGGCCAATGCCGTCACTTCGTTTCTCGGTGGCACGTCAGGCACCTTCAGCCAGACCTATGATATTTCTGGATTTGCCGGGGGGAGCGACTTCAGCATTGCGGATGTCAGTCATCTAATTGCCGTTTTTGCCATAAATGCTGACGCGGCAGGTGTTGGTGCAGTCTCTATCGACAATTTCAACATGACTGCTGTCCCCGAGCCAGGCACCTACGCGCTGCTCGGTGGTCTGCTCGCTCTTGGGTATGTGATGGTGCGCCGTCGCCGTCGTTAGATCCTGAGCCTGTCGAAGGGATCAGCGAACCGCTTGGCTCGAATTTTGGACGCCCAAACTGCCGCAGCGCACTGCCGCTCATTTTTTCATATAGGGGTTACCTATTAGGGGTAAAGGTCGCGCTGGGGAGCGCGGCCTTTTTTGGGTCTTTCTCGTGAATTTGAAGGATGGATGTCGATCTGTTCAGCACACTCATTTCGCGGCATCACATGATCGCGTGATGGGCGAATCTTCAAAAAAAGTGTAGAATGTGACAGCGTAGGAAGCCATTCGAACCCTCCTATACCTAAACTTTCCGCTACTAGAAAAAATGGAAAAATTACGATGCCTCACTGGTATGATCGTCTACATGACGATGAGTCTTTTGTTGCTGCCGTTCGGCAGCTGTTTTGCGGACCGTTCTAAAAAAAAACCTAACATTGGTGAGAGAATATGAAGAAAGCATTATTTACATTCGGCGTGAGTTTGTTAATTGCGGGAGGCGCGCGGGCTGGTGCGATTACTATGGAAGACGCGGGTTTTCAACGACTGGTCACGACTCTGCAAAATGGAGTCGGTAATAGTCAGTCGACGCACTTTTTAAACGTCGGCACAAAGCCTAATAATAAGGGCTGGGATATACATGCCGGGTTTGTCTTTCAAATGACTGGTGCCAGTGCTGCAGCTCTACAAGCCGCAGACTTCTCGGTTTCAGTGACGGAAATGACTGGCACGCCACTCTACAATGTTGATGTGTATGTGAACCGTGTCGCGTCGACTGCTGATTTTTTGTTCTCTGATTTTGAAAACGGAACCAAGGTGATGGATGATTTCGTGACAACGTCCTCTACCGTGGGAAATTATTCCCTTGATTCAACTGGGCGGGCGAAGCTGCTCACCTATCTGCGGGCGAATTGGGTGGAAGGTGACTACGTCTTCATCACCTTAAAAAGTGACCAAGCTGACATGATTATGGGGGAGGCTGTCAGCGCATACTACAAATTTGGCGGCGGCACTGAGTGGACTGCCGGCGCGACGGATGCGCAGTTGAGTGTAACGGGCGCGTATCGGGACATTCCAGAACCTGCATCGATCGGTCTGCTGATGGGATTGGGGTCTGGGCTGATGCTGGTCCGCCGTAGCCTTTGGCGAAGGAGGAAGCGAGACGGCATGTGCCGCCGTAGCCTGGGCGATATTTAGTTAAGCGTTAATAAGCCTGCCGCGTGGGACGAAGTCCTTTACGCTGCGGTTCCGCCATTCGACAGGCTCATGGTTTAGAAACGATAGCGGTCTGGGGCTGTGCAGTCGTCTTCGCTCTAAGCGAGCTAAGCCGAGGGATGTGATTTTGATTGATGTCAACGTAGCGCGGTGTGCTCGGTTGAGCTTGTCGAAACCTTCAGCCCGCGAGCCGAGCCTGAGCCACCGAGCCCCTCTGACGCACTGCGGCTGAAGCACGCAGCTACTTGGGGATTTCAAAGTGTCAAATCTGACATCAATCAAAATCACACCCTGTGCCAAGGGGGAGGAGCTTTAAATAGTGCATTTATAACGTGAATTTGATAACACAGACATATGTATAAGGATATGCTTCATCACGTGATCACGTGATAGGCAGGTTTGCTTTACTGTGGTATTCTTGGGAGGTCGAGTGGGATGGAGCTGCCTGTGAGCGGCGGCGCATAAACGAACGAATCTGGGCGGTTTGATAATCCTACGGCGCCCTTGGCGGAGGAAAGTGGGGCAGGTTCTTCGACATTTCCAGTGGGTGCTTGCACTGTCAGTGCGTTCAATTCCCAGCCACACAGTTGACCTAGAGGTCTAAGAAAATCTTTTTTTAACCGCAGATGCACGGGTATTGCTTCGCCATCTCCCGACTACGCTCTTCGAGCTTCGCTGGGCAGGCCGGCAGACATCCGTCACGCAGATTATAAATGAATTTAGGCGCCAATCTATCTGCGTCAATCAGCGTGCATCTGCGGTCAATATATGATCAGTTTAAGGTGCAGGTTTACCAACGTTCATTAGCGGTATGATTACCAGAATCAGAGAGTCTACGGCCTTGGTTGAATCCCTAAATCCAGAATGATCCACTGGAATTGTCGAAGAACCGTGGGGTAGATCATAACTTAATAACGATCAGCTACTTAAAACATAATTTCGTTTTAAGTTCATGCTCAATGCTTATATCGGACCATCTCTAATAACAAGCAATATTCATACGTATCTTTCGATATTTACTTGTCTTTTGCTTGAGGGAGAAGATCTCCCCGCAAAGGGTAGGAGACTTTTTCTAACAGCTTCAAACAGCCACATCCAGCATCGGGCAGTCATGCGATGCTGTGGAGGCAGTTTTTTAGTGCCAGGCTTTAAAAGTGTGAAAGTGGGAAAGTGTGAAGGACCCGCGTAGCGGGTGTACGAAGGTGGGAAGGTACAAAGGTGGGAATCGCTGTTGCTAGTTGGGAAGAGAGCGATGGAGTGTGGCCTCGATCGTGAGATCGGGGTGTGTTGGACTCGGGGATCGTGCGGAGGCTCGGCACCCCCGTCTGACGACGGAGGCCACGGCAGTTTTTTAGTGCCAGGCTATAAGAAGATCGCGTGGCGCAATGAGATCAACGCCCCGCTGCTAATAAATTAGGAGTCAAATAATAAACCTAAGTTGAAGGTGGATCACGCAAATACGTGACTAGGCATTTTTTGCGGGATCATGTAGAATGACGCCTAAACTTTAGGAAACAAGAGAACCATGTTTAAAAGATATTTACTCACGCATGCATTCACTTGGCTTGCCGCAACCGCATTTGCTGTGGAGAACAAGCCCAATGTGCTGCTGATCGCCATCGACGATTTAAACGACTGGATCGGTTGCATGGGCGGGCATCCGCAGGCGCAGACGCCGAATATCGATCGGCTCGCCGCGCGTGGGGTGCTGTTTAATAATGCGCATTGCCAGTCGCCGGTGTGTAATCCCTCACGCGCCAGTATGATGACCTCGCTCTATCCGAGCACCACCGGCGTTTACTTCCTTAGCCCCGACCTGGCTGCATCTCCTGTCGCCCGTAACAACACCCTGATGCCCAAGCGCTTTGAACAGGAGGGCTATCATGTGACGGGAGCCGGCAAGATCTTTCACGGGAATCAAAACAAGCGGTATCTTCCCAATTATGCAGGCAGGTTCGGCGGTTTTGGCCCATCACCTGAAAAGAAGCTGAGTTCCTTTCCCGGACTGCGCGGGTGGGACT
>Ga0115560_1001293_pt1 | contig 17967 bp, 13 predicted proteins | sample COGITO_mtgs_1105_5_FD_87278 | JGI IMG/M metagenome (GOLD analysis project Ga0115560, IMG submission 87278) | Pelagic marine microbial communities from North Sea - COGITO_mtgs_110509 | ecosystem: Environmental > Aquatic > Marine > Epipelagic | place: Germany:Helgoland, sampling site Kabeltonne... | reverse complement strand
GAATGACTGGTTTAATGAACATTTCATACAAACCAATAACAAATTAAACATTATAAATAAAAATGATATAGTAAATTTAAGTTTTCCATGCAACGTAAATTTTCAAATTTTTAAAAAGTGGTTGAAAAAGGAAAAAGGAATTTTGTATGATTGTACGAAGATAAAGAACAAGAGAAAAGGAATTTTTAAAGGAATTAAAATGAAAACGGAAGAAGAACCAGAAAGTTTAATGAATGACTGGTTTAATGAACATTTCATACAAACCAAAAACAAATTAGACTTTATAAGTAAATATGATATAATAAATTTAAGTTTTCCATGCAACGTAAATTTTCAAATTTTTAAAAAGTGGTTGAAAAAGGAAAAAGGAATTTTGTATGATTGCAAGAAGATAAAGAACTGTCAAAAAGGATGTGTTAAAGGAATTAAAATGAACATATAAATTAATTTACGAACATTAAATACACGATATTTATACAATCTATTTAATTTTCATAAAAAATCAACCCAAACATATTTTTATTCGCCATATTTTTTCAACAATTTTCATCGTTTCATTGGTATCATCGAAAACCGTTTCAGTTTTACTACCATATATGCTCTTCAATACTTGATATAGATTTACACTTGACGCTTGCCTCTGTCCAACACCACTTAAATCACTATTCCCATAAACACCTGTATATCCTTTATGTTCGTTGAGATTTATAGTGCAATTCATTCGTATGAAAAGCGATATGTAATCACCAGCGCAAAATGGAAAATTATATTCCGTATCTTCTGCCTCATTGAAAAACCTATCAGGTGAATCATCGACAAACTGTATTATGACGCTTTTACACACTTCATTGCTATTATACGCACTGGTTGTTAAATTTTCTTTTAATGCTGTTGATAATTGCAAATGCAAATTACTATTTACAACGCTTGAAATTATATCGCTTTCATTTGCTATAAATGCTTGTGCAAATGGATGACCCATGAGAGCATCAGCAATATAACGAACAAACATTCTACCTATTGATGCTTCGCCTGGATTAATGCCGCTATTAAATGAACTGTCATATATTGTAACCGACGTGCTTTCAATATCACTCTTTAAAGCTTCTTCAAATAATATTTTATAACTTTCGTTAAATTTAAATGTATAATCATTTGCATTTTTTTTATATTTTAAAAATAATCGTAAATATTCGGCGGTTGTGTGGTTTGCATTCATAATAAAATTATAAGATGCATCCAATGTATTAGTTGCATTTTCGGAATTATCCATAACAACTTTCTCATTATCTAAATAAACTGGCACGAAAATATGCTGATTTGTTGGCGTAAAAGAAGGACAATCGCCTCCATGGATACTTCCACTAGGGTCTGTGTCATAATTATATAAAGAACTTATTTCATCACTTGTTAAAGCATCATCATATAGTAAAGAAGATGTTATATAACCTTTAAAATAATTATTACCAGTTCTATTATTTCCAATTTTATAAAAATCAAACAAGTAATTAAGGTCTGTTGGTAATGTGGTAGAGGTTGTGCTTGTAATTGTTTCTTTTAATTCTCCGTTTAAATATAATTTAAGGAAGCGATTTTCATATGTTTCTTCATAATGCCAAGTAATTGCGATATGTTGCCAATTGTTTAAAGAAATATCTGCGAATGGATATCGAATATTACCACTGCTTGTTTTTGAATATATACACCATTTGTCTGAATTGTTTGAATCTATTTGAAAAGAATTAATGACACTTGGATTATCGGAAGATGCAAAAATACCACGATATAAATCCATAGTTTCTGTTGGTTTTACCCACATGGAAAGAGTAAAAGAACCTGACCAATTATCGGAAACATCGTGTTTAAAATAATCACCACCATTAAATTGGTAACTATTTGGCGAGTTTAAAAAAGCATTTGAACTACTGTCAAACGGTGTTTCTGGTGACCAATTTCCACTTCCGTCTGTTGTTAGAGTTGCATCGTGATTATATAATGAGTAGTCGCTTAATGTAGTTCCTGTATTGTCTTTAAAATGATATTGAAATTTTACTGAACCTGGCATATATTAATAAAACTATAAAAAATTGTATGATAAAACTAATTTTAATAAAAAAGTTTAATTTTTTTATTAAACTTTTTAATTTAACTTTTTTATTAAACTTTTTTATTAAACTTTTTTATTAAACTTTTTTAACTTTTTATTAAAATTATAATATAATTGTATCTCTTTTTTCATGTTCATTAATGGAACTTCGCAATTCTATAATTGTTGAAATAATTTCATTTTGTTTTTCTTCATCGATTGTATCACACATATTTTCAAGGTCTTTCATATAAAGATTATTCAATTGTTTATTATATTTGATACCATGTTTAATATATAATTGAAAAATATCGTCGAGATGTTTTTTTTCGTCATCTGTTAAATTATGTTTGTCAATGTCTGAAAGTTTCCTTAATTCATTGTATAATCTATTATTTTTTATTGTTTGCCAACATCTTTCTTTTTCCATTACTTGTATCTCTGACCGAAGCTTATCCAATTTGGTTGATAATCTCCGTTTTTTTATATTGTCAATTTTTCCATTTAATATTTCCAATTTACTCTGTTTTTCTTTAAAATAATTTGAAAATATTTTTTTTTCAATATCATTTTTTAGATTAATACCATAATCATTTGGTTGTGCATTTTCAACCCACATAAAAAGCTTATCTATATTTTTTTTAGAAAAACATTTCATAAAACATGGTAAATCTTCCTTATCTACTTTTTCATTTAAATATGTATGAACATGTGTTCTAAATGTTTTATATGCCAATGTCCAAAAATATAAGAAAAAATACAGTGTTATACCACCATTACACAATATAAGCAAAATAATTAATACGTCTTCAAAAGTTCCAAGTTGATAACCTGAATCGATTGTTCCAAAAAACAGTCCAGTGCTTAAAGTCATAACAAGTGATAATAAACTAATACTCTCTAATTTATTACAAATCATACCATAACTTGTAATTACGTCATATGGTCTTAAAAATACGTGTAAGAAGAAAGATACTTGCACCATTAAGCTTGCTGCTATTATTTGATATCTTGGATAATTTCTTAAAAAAACTGAAATAATTATTAGAGAAGCCTTTTTACCCATAATGATAAATTCATAATACCAACGTTTTTCTCTATATCCTAAAAATAAGAATGATAAAGGGGATGAACCATCATACCTATTTTGCATATCAAATAAACGAAAACGATAATCATATAGCAATTTAAATCCAAGAAGTGGGATTCCAATACCATAAAATCCAAGTGAAATATACGAAATTGTAAGATAATTATAATGTTTTGTTGTATAACATTCTATGGAAACGTCCTTAACTAAATAATATTTATTTCCAATCTGCTGACAATTCATTACCTCCAATGTTTTTTCTAAAATGGTAGGCCAACTTAAGAATGTTCCTACAACAATAGCTGTTTTTTCCCATGCAACGAAAAATTTGAAACAACTTGGTGTCATTTTTAAAAAATCATTTCTTTCAATTACACTTTCAAATCTTCGAAGTTTTTTATTTTTTTTCTTACAAAAACAACAAGAAAGTATTGAAATAATTATAGTTACTATCACGATATAAAGTAGTGGTAAAGTTAGATATACTAATAATTTATCATAATATGTCCATCCAATAACACAGTCTGAAGAATAAAAACTTACCCTTGGTGAAGAAAACTCTTTTGCTCGCTCAAATAAGTATCTTATTAAAGAAGGCCAATTGATTTGGAAAGAACTGGCTAATGAAAATACTTGTGCATAATTCATAAATATTTTAACTACACCATTAACTTCCTCTTTCTTATTTTCAGCAGGATTTGCTGTTTTTATTAGAAAAATAATAATTATTGTAGAAATAACAGGAATAACTATTGTTAAACTTATAGAACGACCCTGATTTTCAGGACATCTCAAACAAACACCATCGTCTTTTGCCCATCCTTTATTACAAACATCACACAATGGACCATAATGACCTGATTGACATAAATCATTCGTTGAATTTATTATTTTACCACCTTTGCATGCAAATATATTTTTACATTTATATGTTTTAATTGTTGTATCATTGCTTCTCCATAAATGTTTATTTATTATTATTGTGCTAACATTGGAATTAATTGGACATTTAAAATTTTCGGGACATGTATCGCATTTTAGTTTTGTTGAATTTGTTTTATATGTCCCCTTTGAACAAACACATTCAGTCTTATAATAGTTTTGTTCAGAACCAATAGGACAATCTTTACAGATAATGTTAGCATTACCAAAAGCATATTTACCAATTTCACAATCTTTGCATATTATCGATTTCACAACAGATGTATATTTTCCGGGTTGGCAACTAATACATTCAATACTGCCTTTTTGCGAATACATACCTGTATTGCAATCTTTACAATCGCTCGCTGAATTAGCACCATAATTATTATTAAATTTGCCGGCTATGCAAAATTTGCATTCGTCGCGTGATGTTGCCGCAATTGTTTCACTATATAAACCTGGAATACAGTTTATGCAATATTTATCTGTAATAGAACCTTCATTATTATTCCATTTCCCAGCCAAACATCTGATACAACTTGAAATTTCATGTTTGCCTTCTAATTTATTATATCTTCCCTTTGGACAAATATCACATTCAATAAAAAGTTCATTATCGGGATTTGTATATTTACCGGCTTCACATGTTAAACAATTATTCATACCGTTATAAGAATATTTCCCATTATCACAGTTTAAACATTCGCTACCCGGATTTTGATTTAAATTTTTATATTTACCTGAATCGCAGTTTTTACATTCATGCGCCTGTTGCAATCCTTCATTTACATTGTATTTTCCTTGCGGACATGAAATACAATTGTTTCTTGTTATGGAAGATGTAATATTTGAAAACTTACCTCTTTCGCAAATTTTACAATTATCTAACCCAATAACATTTTCTATGTCATTATATCTACCCAAAGGACAATTTTCGCAAAAAATTTTATAATAATTTGAATATTTACCTTTTGGACAAATAACACATTCATTGCTTTTTTCCAGAGACACCCATCCATCGGGACAGGTTCCACATTCTTCTAAATTTTTTTTATATTTACCTGGTTCGCATATAATACACGATTTATTTGATTTTGCACCTTCTATATTTCCAATTGCACCACTATAACATTCCACACATTCATTTATATCTATTAACCCGAATTCAATAGAAAATTTACCTATTGGACATAATTTACAATTTTGGTCTGAAATAATATTTATGGAAGAACTATATTTTCCCTGTGAGCAATCGACGCATTTTTTTTTATTTTTTGCCCATTTTCCCATTTGACACTGTGTGCAAATATTACTTTTTGTTCCAGATACCCAACCAATTGGACAATTTTCACACATCACTAATGTTTTTTTATATTTTCCCGAATCACATTCAATACAAAAACTACCTGAATCAGCACCTTCTATTGTATTAATCTCCCCACTATCACATGTTATACAGTTATTTATATTTGTAATACCCTGTGTTTCAGAATATTTCCCTTTTGGACATAATTGACAAGAATCTTCTGAAATAATATTTAAAATAGAACTGTATTTTCCTTTTTTACAATTAATACATTCTATCTTATTTTTTGCCCATTTTCCCATTTCACATGTTTCACAAGTTGTTTTTCCTTCTTCACTAATTTTACCATCATCGCAATCCCAACAATCTTGTATATCATTCGAACCTGTCGTAATGGAATATTTACCTTTAAAACAAGCTTTACATATATTTGAACCTTGTATTGTTGAAAAAAACCCGGATGGACAATTAATACACACTATAGCATGAATGCCATTTGTATATCTTCCTGTTTCGCATTTTTTACATTCTCTACTTTCAAGTATATTACTTGAAAATCCGGGTTCGCAATTATGACAAATACCGCCAATTTCATTCGAATATTTACCTATTTCGCATATTTCACATTTATTTGATTTTACACCAATGCCTTCATTGCACCCATTTAAATCAACTTTTATATATTTTTTTATATATAATCTTTCATTTGGAAAAATATATAATTTTCCATTTTTTTCATCATAGGAAGTTATATTATAATTTGTATAACTCCTATAATAAGAATAACTGTTATGCGATGAAGTATAATAAATAATTTCACCGAATTTATTAAATGAATCCAAATCCAATGACATATCTTTAATATTTATTCTCGCAATTCCCACGTTTAAATGCTTCGTCGAAGGTATGGCATAAATAAACCCTGCATTTGAATCTAATATTATATTTGTTATTACACCCCATGCAGTGGGAAATTTCAAAAAATCAATATCACAAACGTCGCTTAATGATAACTTATTGAAGTTAAAATCATACTGATATAGTTCACTTGTTAATGCACCGGAAACAATAAATATTCTTTTTCTTTTATAATCTATTTTAATGTCACTAATATAATTTATACCATCTAATTTTATTATTTTTGTATTATTTGGATGGTCTATAGGAATACTCGTGTTTATTTCAACTAATTGAGAATCTCTATATGGAGTATCTTCGAGAAAATATAATAAATTCGTATCTTTGTTTATAAAGCTTTTTTTTATTTCTCGCATGTAATCGGTATAATATTGCTGTGTTGTTGAAGATGATATCATATCGTTATATTTTTCTTGATATGATTTTTGAAATTGTTCTATTAATAAAACATTTGGTGATGATATATTTAATCTCCATAGTCCCGTATAAACTGTTCCAAAACCTACCCAAATTGTTCCATCATTTAATGGTAGTGTTGTTGTTGGTGTATCTACATATTTATAATTATAATAACTACTAGGTGAAAATGTTTCTTTATTAGTAAATGATGAAAATTTTGTTCTATCTATAAAGGAAAAATCTTTTAAATTAATCCTTACGATAGCAGTGTCGTAATTATAAATTGTTGCACAACCATACTTATTTGCCGCAACGTAATATAAAATATCATGTTTCTTATCTATACCACACGTTACAATGTAATCGCTACCTAAATCACCCTGTGCATCGGGATATTCACTGGTCTGTTGCCCTATTATTAAATTATCTTCAAAATCTCCATTATCAAAATTTTGCTTCATTATTTCAACATATTTTGTCGTTTTATCACATTTATAATTGTTATTTGAAGTTTTCCATGGGTTATATGTCGAGGTTATTAAATAATTTTTATTGTCATTTATTGCGCTACAACCAAAGCCAATATACGGATATTGATAACCTGCTTTTATTAACCCATTCGTTGGTAGATTTATATAAGTATTTGAAAAATTAGTATTGTTTAAATAACTTATGGGATAGCAACTGATACTATTAAATAACAATAGCAATAATAATAGAATCATAATTATAATACTATATAAAAAAACATTTTTAATATTTTTTATTATCACTATATTAAAAATGTTTAAATAAAAATGTTTAAATAAAAATGTTTAAATAAAAATGTTTAATTAAAAATGTTTAATAAAATTTTTAATATTTTAATAATTTATATATGAAAAAGTGTGATATTACTTGCGCAATATTTTACATTCTATTTTTGACATATTTATTTATGTTCGGTTTCACAATTATTTATAGCGCAGACTTGAAAAAATTAGACGATATATTAGATGAAAAACAAAGAATAGTTCATCAAAAAATAAAACAAGAACGATTACATCATTTTTATTCCGGTTTAGGTGTAGGGTCTATTCTCGGGCTTTTTATACTTGTTTCCGATATTAAAATGACATCAAAGTTTTGTTTAGCAGGGCTAATTCTTATTCTAACTACAACTACTATATATTACATGTTACCAAAAAGTGATTATATGATAAATCATTTAGATACAAAAGAAAAAAAAGAAGTCTGGATGAATGTAAGTAGAAATTTTATGAAAAAAAAAATGATTGGATTTGCTTTGTCAATCATCGTTTATTTTTCTATCCCAATGTTTATTTAATCTTGTCTTCCAATAATAACTTCAATAATTCTCTCTTCTGTTTTAAATTTTTTTCTAACATAATCAGTTTGTGAAAAAATGGAAGGGTCGTAAATCATTAAACTTGGATTATCCCAATATAATAAAACTTTTATGTCTTTTTTTGTAGAATTATTTAAAGCATCAATCGCAATATCGCGAATTTGTTCAGCGGTCGGTGGCCAGCTCATTTTTATATTTATTTTTAATATAATTTTATATCCTTTAAAATTATATATAACAAAATATTTTTATTATTTATCTATATAAATGAATTATATTTTAGGTTTAACCATTATTGGTATGATTAGTGGTTTATTTGCAGGAATAGTCGGTGGTGGTGCAGAAATATTGATTGTTCCTTTGCTTACATTATTTGGTTTATTGGCTAATCTCAAAAGCAGAATTGGAACATCTTTATTTATGATATTACCACCCATTGGATTATTTGCTGCGCTTAAATTTTATAAAAAAGGACATGTTGACATTTTTGCTGCATTGTATATGGGTCTTATTTTTACAGTATTTGCATCATTAACATCATTTTATACTATAAATTTAGATGAAAATTTGTTGAAAAAAATATTCGGTATCTTTACAATTGTTTCTGGATTTTACATATATTTTAAATAATCCATGTCATTAAAGTTACATTTTAAGTTATTGATTTTTTAAAACAATTAAAATTCCGGTTAATGTTAACATTATACCAATCAAAACCACTGGTTTAAAAACTGTTCCGAAAACAAAAATAGAAAATAAATAAAGCAAAATTATTTTAGTTGGTTCCATTAAAACATCAACATAAGACATGTTTGGGGTTATCTCATAAGCTTTTGTTTTTATTATTATTGCTATAGCAACACTCAATGATGCTATAAATGTAACAACCATGATTGTTTTCCCATTTTTTTTATCCTTGAATAAATTATCTTTTTCTTTATTATACAAATAAATCAAAAATATTGAATAAAAAAGTATTAAAAATAATAAATAAAAAAATAAAACATCATTAAAATTACATTTTAAATTAAATAAATATTTTCTTGTTATTACAGAAATTGTTAGAAAAAACAATGAAATAATAGTATATAATTCCCAAGATTTTTTATTAAGATGATTCATATAGTATTTATCAATATTTAAAAAATATATTATTTTCATATTTTTTTTTAAATAGTTGGTTAATTAATTTGGGTTTTTTATATTTAGTATTTTTAAATGATTCACGTCTGTCTGTAAGACTAAAACGAAATATTAATAAATATGCAATGCCACCAAAAAAGCAGCAGAACCCTGTTCCAATAAAAAAGCAATCCCAGCTTCTGCTGCCGCTGCTGATATCCTGAAAGTCATGTATTATACAGCTAAAAATGCTTTCATTATCTTTCATATAGAATTTATTGAGATTTTAAAAAGTGCTTATTCATATAACGTTGAATATTAAAATATGTTAAAGGGTCAGCATGTTCTTTCATATCTAGTAAGCTTTGTAACTTATTATTTGGTTTAATTATTTGTGCATTTTTTGGGTCAACCAAGTCATTATCTTTTATATACTTTATAATATATTTTGTTACATCTGTCCTAGCTCTTTCCGAACCATCCGGTAAATCCATAAAATCGCATAATTTTGTTGAAATTTTTGTTGGATTTGCAAATCCAGATGGGTTTTTATTACCTTTATTCTTATTCTTCGTATTCTTCCTATTAAGTTGTTTAATCTTCTTTTTCGCAATCCTTTCCACGCTTTTTATTTTATTCTGCAACCCTGTCATTTGAATTTTTAAACTGGATATTGTCGTCAACAAAGAACTAAATGATTCATTCATTTCATCCATTAAATCAACCTCCTTTTCGTCTTTTTTTTCGTCTTTTTTTACTTCTTCCATTTTGTTTTTTTCTTTTTTTGAAACAATTTTTTCCATTTATATTCTACATTATCTAGTATCTTTTTAAATCAATTTTTCTTTTATTTTAAATTTAAAATACTTAAATTTAAAATACTTAAATTTAAGTATTTTAAATTTTATATTTTTATAAAATTATATAAAATTTTATAAAAATTATTCTTCAGAAACTTCATGATTTTATTATTCAGAAACTTCCTGATTCTGTTCGTTTTTTTCATCTAAAACCCATTTTGAATTATTTCTTTCACCGTCCCTTTGGCCTCTATCTCGTTGGCCTCTATCTCGTTGGCCTCTATCTCTTGGTCCACTACCTCGTTGGCCTCTATCTCTTGGTCCACTACCTCGTTGTCTTACTCTCCCAACACCTTCTTCAGTATCAGTGCGTTCCTGTTTATTTAAAAAACGGGTCTCACACATAAGATGACCACTTTGAATACCAGTAACATCAACTGCCTGCCATTCATGGTCATTATTGTCACTTTTCGAAAGATTAAATTCAACATACTCACCCTGGACCAAATATTTATATTGCTCTCTGTTCACAGAGACACCTGAGTGGTGAACGAAAACATCTTTGCTTTCATCACCTAGTGTTGTAACAAATCCAAACCCAGCTTTATTGTTGAACCATTTAACAATTCCCAGCTGTCGGGAAGCACCACCCGCGGGTGTAACATTAGTATCATTCTGTGTTTTACTCATTTTATAATTACATTTATTAGAATCTTTTTAAGTAGATTGACTATATTAATATTTTTCTTTTGTTCGCTTATTTGACACCTCATGTTTTACAAGTCTTCTCCTTGTTGTCTGGGGGGCCAGGTTTTACCAAGGTAAAAACTTAAAATTTTTCCTTCCAAAAGTCTAGCAAATAAGTATTTCTATCAAAATATTTCTCAATTTCATCATATAATGTAAAAGGCTCATCTTTTTCATAGTATATTGGTGGTGAAATTCCTCCTTTTCCATGTTTAATTCCTAACTCGACCAATAATTGACATACTATAAAATAGTACGTTTGGTTGTCATTATCCGTAGTAGTAAATTTAAAGTTAACAATTTTTTTATTACTGTCTATACATGTAATACCTTTCTCTAAATGAAACCCTAATAATAATAATTGCTTAATGGGAACATATATTTCTCCTCTCTCTTCTGTTTCCATTTTTGCAATACATCCATCATCATTTAAAGCCATGACCCAATCGGCAGTATCACTGATTTTTGACAATATTTCCAATTTACTTGTTTTATTTACGGTCTCCTTCGTATATTTTAAATTTCCGTTTCTGGAAATTGTAATTCTTTGTAGAAAGACCTTAGCGATATTGAACCAATGTTTGAAAATAAAGACATCATCCACATGATCCACTTCGGAGTTGCCCTGTCGTGCCATGGTAATTGTTTTCTTAATTTGTTCTATAAGTGCATCAAAAGAAACTTTATTACTACTTCTTAAATTGTATTGTTTATCACATATATGATATTTTATCGAATAAGCAGGTTCAACCTCATTATCAATATCCATTTTGGCCCCCACCCCAGCCTCGGAAGCAGCCTTAGCCTTCAGAAGAGCATCATCCACACTGGCATTATAAATTTCATGACTCTTATTTTCAGCAGCAGGGTAATCCCTAACACATCTGGCATCACTATGGGCATCAATAGATTTCATAGCAGTTATAGCAATAGCACCAATCACGACATTATATTCCTTATAAAATTTCTTCTCAGCGTCAGCAAGTTGAAGGAGGCAGAAGTTATCCACAGCCGCAGAGCTAGCAGCAGTAGCAGTAGCAGCAGTAGCAGCAGCAGCAGCAGCAGTAGCAGCAGCAGCAGCCTCAGCAGCAGCAGCAGCAGCAGCAGCATCCTCCTCCTCATCTGCTACCATCCGAGCTTCCACAACAGCATCATGAGCATCGAGCGCGAGACGGTGTAAAACCTTAGACTTAGCAGCAGCAGCAGCAGCCTTAGTAGCAGCGGCACCAGCCTTTTCATCAGCAGCAGCAAGATTAGTAACAGCGCAAGCAATATCAGGATGAGAAGCAGCAAGATTAGTAACAGCGTGAGTAACAGCATTATCAATTATAATCTTGACCGCAGAAGAACTAATAACAAACAAGTCATCGGCATCTTTAATATTTTCAGCAGCAGTAGCAGCAGCAGCAGTAGCAGCAGCAGAACCAGCAGCAGCAGCATCAGCACCATTAGCAGCAGCCTCAGCAGCAGCCACAGCAGCAGCAGCAATAACTTTCTTAGCAGCAGCAGCACCAGCATCAGCAGCAGTACCAGCATCAGCATTAGCACCAGCGGCAGCAGCAGCAGCAATAACATGCTTAGCATTATCAGGAGTAATAACAACAGCAACAGCAGCAGCAATAGCTTTAGCAACCAAATATTCAGTATCATTCATATCAGTAGCAATAATATAATTATGATTCACTGCAGTAGTCATAAAAGCAGACACAACCGCGGCTTTGGCAATAACAATAAACAAAGCAAGGTCAGCAGCAGCCTTCGCAACAACCACAGCAGGAGGGTCAGGAACTTCCATTTCCATAGCACCAGCATCAGCAGCATCAGCATCAAGAGAGTCAGCAGCAGCTCTAGCAGCAATATGAGCAGCCTTCGCAACAACCACAGCAGGAGGGTCAGGAACTTCCATTTCCATAGCACCAGCATCAGCAGCAGCAGCAGCAGCAGTAGCATTAGCAGCAGCAGCAGCAGCAGTAGCATTAGCAGCAGCAGCAGCAGCAGTAGCATTAGCAGCAGCAGCAGCAGCAATAGCATCATTCGTAGCTATATTATAGTAAGCAATAATAGCAGCCTTAATAGCAGCTTTATAACAAATAACAATGGGATCTTTAGCAGCAGCATCAGCGGCAGCAGCATCAGCAGCAGCAAGAGCAGCAGAGTCAGCAGCCATCACGGCAGCCTTCACATTAGCAGAAATAAAAACATTACCAGCGGCAGAATCACCAGCGGCAGCATCACCAGCGACAGCATCAGCAGCAGCATCAGCAGCAGCATCAGCAGCAGCATCAGCAGCAGCATCAGCAATAATGGTCTTATTATTAGCAAAATTCACGTCGTTTTGGAAACCGAAAGCCGAGCAATTTGCAAAAAAAAACCGATTCAAACAATCCTCCTCGCCATAATATTTTTTTAAAAAAGCTATCATTTCGCTCATTCTATAATCAAAGTTATCATCTGCTCTCTCGTTAACATTAAACAGTCTTCCAAAATCATCTTTGTTCGGCTTTTTATTGTTCGTTTTTTTCCAAAACCCACCATGTTTTCTTTTAAATTGATGTGTTTGGCTTAAAATTTGTTTCCAACTTACATTGGGATCTCCTTCCTTGAGACACCGCATCCAAACACCAAAATCATTTCCGTTTCCCATAGCCCTTTCCCCTGAAAGCATTTCATCAAAATATTCATCACCACCGGTGAAATATTGCAAATGTCTGCTTAAATGTTTAAAGGTGTTCACTGGTATGATTTCCTCATCGTCTCGACTCTGAGCTACTACAGCATCTACTGCATTGTATGTAGCTTTCATTAAACTTCCCTTTAATCCCATATGTTCAAAACCATCCTTAAACCATTTGTTCCTCATGGCTTTATTTTTAATATCGTGTGTCATCAAAACATACCCTGTAAGCGCTGCTCTAAAAATTTCATCATTCTCATCGAGGTCTTTAAAATTTTCCTCCTCCCCACCAGCAGCACCATTACCATGTTGAACAATATAAAATTCGCATATACACTTTGGGTTTCCTTGTTCAGTTTTGGATTCATCCGTCGGCTCGTCGCCGTCGCTGCTATCGTCGTCGCTGCTATCGTCCTCCTTCTTTGCAGGTGGTGACGGTTCTGCTGCTGAGGCTGCTGAGGCTGCTGCTGCTTGTGCTAGTGCTAGTGCTGCTGGTGGTGCTGCTGGTAGTGCTGCTGGTGGTAGTGCTGCTGGTGCTAGTGCTGCTGGTGCTGCTGCTGGTGCTGCATTTTCTGCTGCTTCTAATGCTTGTTCTGCTGCTGCTGCTAATTGTGCTTTTTCTCTTGCTGCTAATTGTGCTTCTTCTCTTGCTGCTCTTACTGCTTCTTTTGCGGCTGCTTCTTTTGCTGCTGCTTTTTCTGCTGCTGCTTCTGCTTTTGCTGCTGCTGCTTCTTTTGCTGCTGCTTCTGCTTCTTTTGCTGCTGCTTCTGCTTCTGCTGCTGCTGCTGTTGCTGCTGCTTCTTTTGCTTCTTTTGCTTTTGCTTCTTTTGCTTTTGTTGCTGCTACTAATGCATCTGCTGCTACTAATGCATATGACTCTAATGTAAATTTTCCCGCCGCCGCTTCTCTTGCTAATTTATCTGCTGCTAATGTGTCTGCGATTGCTGTCCCTCTTGGTCGTGCATTTTTTTTTCCTGACTTCTCTTTTTTTTCTCCTTCTCTTGATTGCTTTTTCTTATAATCCTCGTCGGCATCATCCCTCCTCCTCTTTGACCTTTCTGGAATTGCTTGCCTTGCTTTTACTGCTTCTGCTTCTGCTTTTGCTTCTGCTTCTTTTGCTTCTGCTAATGCTTTTTCTGCTGTTTCTGCTTCTGCTTCTGCTTCTACTGCTGCTGCTCTTGCTTCTCTTGCTGCTATTGCTGCTGTTTCTGCTGTGGCTGCTGCTGCTGCTTCTTTTGCGGCTGCTTCTGCTGCTTCTTTTGCGGCTGCTTCTGCTGCTTCTGCTGCTGCTTCTGCTTCTGCTGCTGCTGCTGTTGCTGCTGCTTCTGCTGCTGCTTCTGCTTCTGTTTTATAGGAGGATGGCTTTTTTGGTTCCATTTACGTATATAATAACTTAATATTTAAAACATTTTAATTAAACTTAATAAATTTATTTAAAGTTATAAAAAGATATATCAATAAGGATGAAATTTCAAAACAAGAAATACGATGGTGATTCTAAATATTTTTCTAAATGGGATTTCGAATTATCCGACTTCCAAAAATGGGCAATTAAAGGTATCGTAGAAGAAAAAAATGTTCTTATTACAGCACACACTGGTAGTGGTAAAACATTGCCCGCTGAATTCGCCATCGATTATTTCCCAAAAAAAAACAAAAAAGTCATTTACACCACTCCCATCAAAGCCTTAAGCAATGAAAAATTCAACGATTTACAGAAGAAATTTCCTGAATTATCTTTCGGCATCCTAACAGGCGACATCAAATTTAATCCCGAGGCCGACGTCATCATCATGACAACAGAAATTCTTTATAACACCCTTTTCCAAAAAAAAATGATTCAAGAAAACACCATCAATAAAGAACAAATTTCTCTCCATTTTGATATCGATATCGATACTGAATTAGGCTGCGTCGTTTTCGACGAAATTCACTACATTAATGACAAAGACCGCGGTAGAATCTGGGAAGAAACCATAATGCTTTTACCAAACCATATCCAAATATTAGGCTTGTCCGCCACTATTGATAAACCCGAAAAGTTCTGCCAATGGATTGAAACGGTTAAATGCAAAGAAACTTGGCTATGCTCTCACGATAAAAGAATTGTTCCCTTAACACACTACTCATTTATTACATACCCAGATTCTTACTACAAAAAATTCCCCACAGAGATTAAAAATTTAATTGACGACAATAATTTTTCTAATAAACCAATTATCCTAAAAGAACAAAACAAACTTTTTAGAGAGAAAAATTACTCCAAAATTCTAAAATTACTCAAATATTTTAACAACAATAAAGTTAGGGTTAATCAATTCTTTGTTATGAATAAACTTGTCGAATATTTAAACAACAACAATATGTTGCCTGCACTATGTTTCGTATTTTCAAGGAAAAAAACAAAAGAATTTGCACAAAAAATAACAGTTCCCCTCTTTCCCCAGGATTCGACAATCCCAAGCACAATTAAAAAAGAATGCAAACAAATCTTAATGAAATTACCCAATTATCGTGAATATCTATTATTGCCCGAATATGATTGGCTGACGAAATTATTGGAAAAGGGTATCGCGGTTCATCACAGTGGGATTACACCTGTTTTTCGTGAAATGGTTGAAATCCTATTCGGCAAAGGCTACATAAAACTCCTTTTTGCAACTGAAACATTTGCCGTCGGTATTAATATGCCAACAAAAACGGTCATATTTTCTTCCATGACAAAATACGACGGCAAAAATTTTAGATTGTTGAAGTCTCACGAATATACGCAAATGTCTGGTAGAGCTGGGCGACGGGGCCTGGATACAGTAGGTAATGTAATTCAATTGCAAAATCTTTATCGAGACCATGCTTCCAATAATGAATTATCCAGTATTTTTGAAGGCAAACCCGAAACATTATCCTCGAAATTTAAGATTAATTTTAATATGTTGCTTAAAATGATGGCTGCTAATAATACAAAATTTAAACAATTTGTAGAAAATAGCATGGTAAATAGCGACATTAAAAAGCAAAAGAAACATGTAAAATTTGAATATGATACTTTAAAATGCAAAATTCAAAATTTTTGTTATAATTTTCAAGACAATTTTAGAACAAAAAAGAATGAAATGGAGAAATATTTAGAAATGAAAAATACAGTTCTGGGTTTAAGCTCTAAAAAAAGAAAGAAAATAAAAAAAGAAATGCAATTGATGGAAACAGATAACAAATTTTTTTTAGATGATATTAAAAAATATGAATTGCATTTGAAAGATGTTGATGACGTTAAGAATTTGGAGAGAAAAATGAATAACATCGACGAATATATTGAAAATGAAGTTGTTGTGCATTTAGATATCTTGCGAAATGAAGGTTTTGTTGAAGATAATAAACTTACAAATAAAGGTATTATGGCAACAAGTATTAATGAAATTCATAGTTTGGCTTTTGTTGAAGTTTTAATAAATAAAAGTCTTAATAAATTAACGGTTGAAAAATTAGCGGCAGTATTAAGTATATTTTGTGATGTTCGATTAAGTGATGAAAATAAAATTTTTAATGAAAAATATGCTATTGATGATGAAGAAGTAATAGCATCAATTGGGGAAATCAAAAAACAATACAATAAATATTATGATATTGAAACGACAAATCAAACAGCTTTTATGTTCAATTATCAATTACAATATGATTTAGTTGAAATTGTTTATAAATGGTCGAAGGTAGAAAATGAGAATGAATCTTTAAAAATATTATGTGAATTAAAAAAATGGGATATTCATATAGGAAATTTTAGCAAAGCTATTTTGAAAATTTGTAACATTGCGATGGAATTGGAAAACATTTGTTTATTGGAAAATAATTTAGAACTTTTGAAAAAATTAAAGCAAGTTCCTGAAAAATTAAAGAAATTTGTTATTACTAATCAATCATTATACTTATAAAATTTAATAATTTAAATATAATAATAAATTATATTTAAATGTTATTATATTTATTAATAATTTTAATAATTATTTTTTTAACAATTTATTTTTATAATTACCAAAATCGCGTTAACGACCATAATGATGAAATGATTGAAGAAATGTATAAAAAAGTTTAAAGAAATGTATAAAAAAAATTTAAAGAAAAAATATTAAATTATATAAAAATGCCAATATATTTTGAGAAATTAGAAAGAATAATACGAGGATGGTTTAAATTATGTCAGATAGAAGAACCAATAAAATCACCAGCATCTTTGGTATCTTATAAAAGTTTTATGAAGTCAGCAAAGAAAGATATGATAGAAAAAATCATGGAAATATTTGAAAATATTTGTGTAAAAAATATAACTATGATACCAGATTTAGATAAAAATGGTAGATTTTATATAAAAATTACACCAGATAAATCGAAATTATAATTTTTTATTTTTTTTTTTGAAAAAAAAAAATAAAAAATAGGACACACAGAGGGGTGTTAGTGTTCCAAAGATGATTGCTTACGGGGGTGGATAGGAGTATAATTCTATCTAATGGAGGGAATAGAATTTGAAACAGGGAATAGAATTTGAAACAGAGAAT
>Ga0115560_1001280_pt1 | contig 18032 bp, 38 predicted proteins | sample COGITO_mtgs_1105_5_FD_87278 | JGI IMG/M metagenome (GOLD analysis project Ga0115560, IMG submission 87278) | Pelagic marine microbial communities from North Sea - COGITO_mtgs_110509 | ecosystem: Environmental > Aquatic > Marine > Epipelagic | place: Germany:Helgoland, sampling site Kabeltonne... | reverse complement strand
TCGAAAGAGTAGACTCCGTCCTACAATATATTTTGTGAGATGTACTTAGACTTAGAGTAATACCTACCTAACTTTTTTTACTACTTAATAAACAATATACTTTCTACAAGATAAATACGATGTATCTTCGATAATATAAATGTAACAAAAACAAATATATAAATAATTAAAAACTATAATAAAATGAGATATTTAACTAATAACGAAGTGTGGGATGAAGTAACTAAAGAATTCGTTGAATCAAAACGAAGAACTAAGGTTTGTCAGAGTATGTTTGGTCAAGACAATTTGATCGGTTTAAATGACGAACAAAGAGATTTATTTTGGGAAACTATATAAAATTATAAATATGAAAACAAATAATATGGAATTACTAAAAGTAACTAAAGATGGATCACTACATTTTAAACTAAGTGACGGACGAATAGGTGTATCTTATTCAAGTGGGTATGTTAGAGTGAGTACAAGATCTACTACATCTAAAAACTTAAGAATGTATCAAATCAACAAGAAAACTGGGTATGTACCTAGTAACTCAGAATATAATTTTTATCGAAGAGAATTAATACCTTTACAAAGAGATAGGTTGAATCACTTAATGAATTTTAATAACAAAAATTGTAAGTAATGAGAGTAATAAACAGTATAACTAGACGAGATGTGACGAGAGATTACATACTACTCTTAGAGGGTAAGATAACTAATGCAGAATTTGAGGAAATTGCCGGAGTTAATAAAAAAATAAATACAAAATTGATACGAAACACTATCGATAATATAATTGAATAATAAATAATAATACTATGACTATAACTTTAACTAAACAAGAAATTTCTGATCTTACTATATCTTGCGAGACACTGATGGAACAACTAAACGACGACTACCAAGATGATAGAGATCTTGAAGTAAGAAGAAGATACTACAAATTGTGGGATTTAAGAGAAAAACTAAATACAAAGTAATATGAGATATTCAGTAGAATTAAGACAATACAGTGAAGACGGAGATGACTATAGCGAAGACTACTATGAGTTCGAAACAAGAGCGGAAGCAATTACATTTGCGAGTAAAAACCGAAGTAAGATCCATTCCGTATTAGACTATGGAAGTGAAGGTAAAAACTATGACCCTAAACACATCAATATATGAACCTAACTAAAGAAGAAATAATAGCAATCGCGGATCGCTTAGACGATATAATAGGTGACCACTTTCACGATGCAATCTGTAATATTATAAATGAACGAGAATTCGGGGACAGTAAATACATGGAAGTAAGTGACCAAGATGTAAGGAGAATTAAAGACGAACTAAAAAGAATACTATAATGACCAAACAAGATGCCTTAGATGGAATGCAAAAAGCAAAAGACGATAGAATATTCCGTCACAAAGAAGTGATTAGAACCTATGGTCAAATGAGAGGATTAACTATCAAAGAGTATAATAGTATACAAGTGAAAGTTAAAGGTAGTGGAAGCAAAGGTAAAGGTTACGCTAGTACTAGACTATGGGAATTTAAAGATCTTGAGTCGGTATATGAGATGAAGTTCGATTGGTAATACAAAACAAACACGATTAATAATCGATAATATAAATGTAACAAATAATAAAACAATAATATAATGAAAAACTACAAAGGAATAATTTACGAGTATAAAGAGTGGAGAACATATAATGATACTCTAGCTAGTGGTTACCAATGTAGTGACGATAGCTTACTAAACGGATTGTCAACTACTTCTTTCGGTACAAGAAATGAAGATGAAATGAAAGTAAAGATCAGTTTTTACCTAGATAACAGACAAGCATTACTAGACGCTGAAGAGTTAAATAAAAAAGCTATCGCTAGCACTTATGAGATTGACGGGTATCAACTAGATTAGCATGAAAAGAATAGTAGTAACTAAACAAGAAGTTTGGGAAGCAACGAGACCTAGCGTTGAAAAGAATAAGAAAAAGTATTCTAGGAAAGTAAAACATTACAAAACTAATACGAACATCGATCGATAATATAATTGAATCTAAAATATATAACTATGAAACATATCAAATTCCTAAGAAGTAAAAACATTTTACTAAACAACAGACTTTACAAACCATACTTAATAGGCAATTTGCCATCTTTATTCGCTTTCAAGTATGACGAGCATGAAGATAGAGAAGGAGTAACAGAGTGGTTTAACTACAAAGGATTAACATATATACCAGAATAATTATGAGTAAAATGAAAGAATTAAACGACATTGCGGAAGGCATTGCTAGCGTAACTCTAGAAATAATGGAAGATAGTATTGATTGGCAATTGGAAGATTTCCCTCAAGACGGCGATAACTACGATGCTATACGCAGTGCGGTAATGCACCAAGCTATCGACTTTATGTATTGGTCAACCCATCCATAAACCAGTGGAAACTAGGCTAGGTTTAGGATGAAGTAGGTAAACGTTTTCACGAGCCTATATGACTATGGCTACCGCTGGGTATGGGGGTTCGATTCCCCCACTAGTTACTAAAACAATTAAATTATGAAAAAAGAATACAACGGATGGACTAACTACGCTACATGGCGTGTAAACCTAGAAATACTCGGAGATATCGAGTTTGAAGAAACTGTTACTGCAGATGACCTAAAAGAAATAGTAGAAGACTGTGTATTTAACAATACAGTGGAAAAAGATTGTTTAGCGGCAGATTACGCAAGATCCTTTATACAACAAGTAAACTTCTACGAAATAGCGGAAAGTATTAATTCATAAATTGATTTACAAACAAAACACGATCGCCAATCGATAATATAAATGTAACAAATAAAAACAATAATAATATGAGACTATCACTTTACGAACGCTTTAAGCCAGAACACAAACAAAAAGTAGCAAATCACTATGCTGACCACCCTTTCTCTCACCAACAAATAGTCGAAGCACTATCTAGCGAATATTTCTTTACTGAAGTTAAATACGGAATCGCCGCTGATATTAAATTTATTTGTAAAATTAACTTTTTTGGCAATGCATTCGATGAGTAGATATGCTATACACCAGCGAGCAAGCAATAAAGCTTTCGCTAAAGTAGAAATGCTTCAGACATCAACTATCCGTGATCAACAAGATCTTAACAGAAAAAATTACGGAGGTGACATATCCCTCGATCAATTTATGTTGATCGTTGAAGGCAACAAAACAGAATTAAAAGTATGGCAGTATATTGCTGAATTAATAGAAAAATCAAATAAAATATAATAATATGACAAAAGTAGAATTAGAAACAAAAGTAGCCGAACTAGAATTACAGTTAAACTCACTAGAGTTAAACGCTAAAGTAACTAAAGACGATCTTATGGAAGCCTCTAAGCAATTAGAAGCCGTTAATAAACCTAGAATAACTAAAGAGTTTGTTGAAGAAATGCGTGAAGCAGTACACCAAGCTATAAACCAAATTAGCTTCAATAATGTAGACTCTTACGATGTTGACTTCGAGATTGACTACAATAACACTTTAGCTGTTAGCAATATAGAGTTCAACGAAGTTGATGAGATTAACGAAGCTGTATGTGACTACATAGAAGATTTGTTTAACGTAATTGAAGATTAATATGAAAACTAAAGAACAGAAAGTGCCTAAATGGTTTAAAGGAATGATTTACGAAGAAGGGGAAAAAGTTACTAACAGTTTTAGCGGCGAATGCTATACACTTAATGGCTTAGAGCTATCTATATACGATTTTATAATGGGATCGCAGTATGTATTTGCAATGGATCCAAAATCCGTAACACAAAAGCAAATTAGTGAGTTTCAAAAAGCATTAAGATGGTTTGGGGTGAATAACTCTGAAGCTTACATGGTATTGCTTGATTAATTTGCAAACATAATACGATGCTTATTCGATAATATAATAAAGAAAACAATATGAACTTACTTACACAAAATACTAAATTAAAGAAAACATCTAAAGTATTAGGGCTCCGGGTTTTTAACTTCGGTATTCCCGCCTACAAATCGTCAAGCGGGAAACTGACGTGCCCCATGGCAGACGAATGTGTTAAATTCTGTTATGCCAAGAAAGGAGCCTACATATGGTCTAATGTAAAACCGGCGTTTGAAAAGCGTTATGAGCTAAGCAAAACAAATGATTTTGTGGAAGCCATGAACACTGAAATACGTAAGAAGAAACCTGATTACGTCAGAGTCCATGATAGCGGCGATTATTATTCTCGCGCATATCTAAATAAGTGGATAGAGATTGCTATACACAATCCGCACGTCCGGTTTTACAGTTATACCAATATGATCGATATGATGCTAAAGTCTTCGTTGCCAAGCAATTATGACATTATATTTAGTGATTCTGGTAAACAAAAACATTTAATAGATGAAAGAAAACACAGACACACCAAAATATTTTCTAGCAACAGTGATCTTATTTCTGCTGACTATATTGACTCTTCTAAAATTGACTTAATGGCCACTAGATGGTTTAGTAAAAATCACAAAGTAGGATTAGTATTTCATTAATCTTACAAAATAAACACGAATAATAATCGATAATAATAATAACTAAAAACAATCAAATTATGAACAAATTAGTATTACCAATGCAAAGCGTAGATGTAAATTCTACCGCAATCTCAACAGCTGAATATCAATATGATAAGTACCGCTTAAAGTTAACCTTTACCAATGGAAGAAGTTACAATTATACTAGAGTACCAAACCACGTGTTTGAAGGCTTAAGAATTTCTGAATCTAAAGGTAAATTTATTAACAAATATGTGTTACCTGTATATAATTACAGCTTCGCTTAATGACTGAAAAAGAACAAGAAAATTTAGCTAAAGCGGTGGCTAAGATTGTCATCGCTGCCATGGAAAAAAAACAACAAGAGTATGATGAAGAATTCGCTAAGCAAATTAGTATTCAATCAGGTACTTGGGAAGTAATACCTGCGGAAGTTGAGGAAGTAACCCTTGAGTCGCTTGAGTTAAAGTTGGAACAAGCTGTGAAGAACGAGGATTATTCGTTAGCGATTAAATTGCAAACTAAAATTTCTGAATTCTTAAATGAACAATAATATACAAAATAAACACGATTATATATCGATAATATAAATGTAACTAAAATATAAACATTATGATTAAACCAATGCTCGCATACAAAGTAGACAAAAAACCTGTCGACTGGTCCGAGAAAGTATTCATGCAACCTAAGCTTGACGGCGTGCGTTGTGTAATTTCTAAAGACGGTGCATTTTCACGCACAGGTAAACCGTGGTTAAACATCGATCACATACTATCTAGCTTAGTTCCAGTGTTTCACAAACACCCTAACTTAATACTCGACGGCGAATTATACAACCACGAACTAAAAAACGATTTCGAAAAAATCATTTCACTTGTTCGTAAAACCAAGCCAACTGCTTCTGACCGCGTTGAATCGTGTGATCTCGTTCAATTCCATTGTTACGATTACATTGATACATCAGCTATGTTCGAAGAGCGCATGAAATTTTTGTCTACCGCAGCATTGTATTCTTATTGTGTTAAGTATGTTCCTACGCATTCTGTTGCAACACGCGACTTAGCGAATGCTATACACGAAGCCTGGCTCGAAGCTGGCTACGAAGGCTCTATATTACGTCTCAACGGTGTTTACGAATGTAAACGATCTTACAACTTACAAAAGTTCAAAGATTTTCACGATACCGAAGCTACAATTGTAGGCTACGTACCTGGCAAAGGCAAGTTCACTGGCTTAATCGGCAAGTTCTTAATGCGTGACGACGACGGTGTCGAGTTCGGCTGCCCTATCGGCAAAGGCTATAACTTCCAAGATCGTCGCGATATACTAACTAATGTTAAAAATTATGTTGGCAAGCGTGCTACATTCACTTATTTCGAGCGTACTAAAGCTAATAGCTACCGTCACCCGTTATATAAAACCTTACGTAACTATGAGTAAACTGATATGGCAACTATACAACGAAAACATGATAAGCGAAGAAGTCGCAAACCTATTATTAGACAAACATTATAACAGAATAAGCAAAAAAAGATACTAATGAATATATTTTATTTACACCCAGATCCTAAAGTAGCTGCTAGTTACTTTTACGATAAACACAAAGTTAAGATGATACTTGAGTGCGCTCAAATGTTGTGTACTGCTCATCATGCATTAGGCAATGAAGATGTACCGTACAAAAAGTCTCACTTAAATCATCCTAGTTCTGTGTGGGTACGAGCAAACAACGAAAATTACCAATGGCTGTATAATCACATGCTAGCATTAGGTGCTGAATACACAAAACGATATAATAAAACCCACTTAACAATTACAAAATGCAAAGATATTTTAGCAGTAGCCCCTTTAAATATACCAACAGGATCTTTTACAGAACCTCCTCAGTGTATGCCGGACGAATATAAAGTAAAAAACAACAGCGTTTCAGCTTACTGGAACTATTATGAACAAGACAAATACAAAATAGCAAATAAAAATGAGCAAAAAATTATACGACCACATAACATCAACGAATTATGCGAACATTAATACAAAAATTAAAAAAGAACAGAAGAAAGCGCAAGCACGTACATCTAGTACAAAGTAGAATAGCTGAGTTGTATCATGAAATAGTAATAGCTACGTTTAAAAGTGAATATAGCTGTAATAAAAACATAACTATAGTACACGGAAACATAGAAAATAAAGCTAAGCTTTTAAAAAAATATAACAGAAGATTAAAATTAATTATATACTAGGCAGAAATGCGACAATAGCTAGTATAATATAATAGTAATAGGCTAATGTCACAATACGAAAGAAGAATGGATTACCTGCATAGATATAAAGTTACTTATAAGCGAGATCCAATAGTAGATAAACCTACAGAGGTCTTTGAATGGGGTAGCTTTTATGAGAGTGGCACGCATGAATGCTATACACTCTTTAACTCTAAAGCTAAAATAACGACTTATAAGAGTCTTAAATGGCATTTGTATGTGTTATGGTACTTGAACCCTCAAATGGATCAAGAAGACTTTAATACGATTGCAAAGCATGTATGTAAAAGAGAAAACGGATTCGTGACATTTACTGTTTCTGATCAATTACTAGATAATATGGTATATGATGTTTCCCTCATGGATTTAGACAAGCCACCTCCTAATAAATTAAGGAAGATAATATTTAAAGATTTTACTGGTCTGACTATGAGAGAAAAATTGTCTATAGTAGGTAAGATGGTTGGTAGGAAGAGTATATCTGAATCAGAAATATACGATGCTATGATTCTAATAAACAACGAAAACGAAAATATAACTATAAAAAAACTATCTGAAGAGTTAAAATGTTCGGTTAGAACAATACATAGAAACATGGGCAACGAGCTGAAGAAAGAAAAAACTCTTTTAAACCAACAAATTAGTTTACAAAAATAACACGAACAGTGTTTGATAATATGAATATATGAAAAAATACAATATACAGAATTATGTTAGATATAAAAACGATGTAAAAAGATCCATGCCACTAGAACAATTTTTTCAAGATTATACCAGGAATGAGCTAATAGTTTCATTTCTGCCTTTAGTAGAGAATATAGCTAGAAAATTTTCAACCAGCGATCAAGCTTCGGGTGTTTTAAGTATAAACGATCTAATACAAGAAGGTAATGCTGGATTAGTTTTAGCGGTTGATAAATTAGACTGGGAACAATTAAACAGTTCTGAGGACATAGAAAAAACATTAAAGTCGTTTCTATCCAAAAGAATTAAAGGAGCAATACGGAGAGCTATAGACATAAACAGAGGAGACATAAAGATTCCTGAAAACAAATTAATACAAATAAGAAAAAATCCTAATGACGATAAATTAGTGTCATTGTTTTTCAACAGTGTATTTGCTAGCTACGACAAAGAGTACAAAGGAGAAGATGATGAAAATTCCTCGTGGGTTATGAATATAGCTGATAAATCTGAACCATATAATATTGACTTACTCAACACTTATTTGTTAAGTATAATGCGAGAGCATCTTACGGAAAAACAATATGATATATTAAGAATGTCCTATGGTTTAGATTGCGAAAAAGTTCCAGCTAAAGAAATAGCTAAGCGAGTAGGAATCACTGCTGTAACAGCTATTGTAATTGTTTCTCAAATAAAAAAAGAAGCAATTGACCGCTTAATCTCTAACGTTGACGCAACCCAAGTGATTGATTATCTTTAACTTATAACTTAAACCAAACGAATAATGCGTAATTATATTAATAACAAACAAACATATCCATATGACTTTAAATGAGAAACTGGCAACGATCCAGACAAAATTCAAATCTAAAAAAAGTAGATTTAACTCCTTTGGCAAGTACAACTTCAGATCAGCCGAAGACATCCTAGAAGCAACAAAACCCTATCTATTAGAGTTAGGAGTAAGTGTAACTATTATCGAACAGCTAATACAAAGTGATCCATTCCCTATTTTGGAATCGAAAGCTATCATTGCCGACGGTGATGGTGCTATACACGCTACAGCAATAGTTGGTGTCGACCTAGCTCAAAAAGGTATGCAAATGCCTCAAAAGTTTGGCTCAGCATCTTCTTACGGTAAAAAATATGCTTTAGGAAATCTATTTTTAATTGATGACACTGCTGATAGCGACGCCACTAATGGAAGCGGAAATGCAACCGCTGCTAAAACTAAAAATACCTTAACCTCAGAAAAAGATCCAGCCTTTAAGAAAGCACAGGAATATATTCAAGCAGGTGGTAAAGTTGAAGCAATAAAAGCAAAGTATGCCTTGTCTAAAGAAATCGAGGCAAAATTAACAACCCTGTAAAACAATGAAAGACCTTAACAAAAAAGAAATATTAGATAGACTTACAAGCGATGAAGATTACTATGGTGACTTTGGTCGACAATTTAGAAGCAACTCTGATATTTCTACACTGTTAACAAACCCTCTTGCGCTTGGTACTCCACAGAAGCCAAACATTAATTTTTTGATTGGTGGTTATTTTCATACAGCTATACTAGAACCTGACAAATTAAAAAAGTATAGAATTATAGAAGGTCCAACAACTAGGAATACTAAAGCGTACAAGGAGATCTCAGGCGGCGAAATGTGTTTGTTATCCCACGAAGTAGATAAGTTAGAATTGCTTATAGATACTATGACATCTAACGAAACTTGCAGTGGATTAATAAACGGCATTAACGTTGAATACGAACAGCCTGGGATTGGTGAGATTGAAGGTATGATGTGGAAGGGTAAAGCTGATATAGTAAATCACGACGAAAGATTAATAATAGATCTTAAAACAACTGGTGATATAACAAAATTTAGAAGTTCAGCTTTCCGTTACAATTACGACAGTCAAGCCTACATCTACCGTAAGATATTTGGTTATGATTTAATTTTCATGGCAATAGACAAAACTACGCAGCAAATCGGTATATTCGATTGTTCAGATTCTTTCTACGAAAGTGGTAAGAACAAAGTGCAGCAAGCAGTAGAACAGTATAAATTATTTTACGAAAACCCGGACTTTAAACCGGAAAACTATTTTATCAATAAGACATTATAGGCTTACAAATGTAACACGAATGACTATAGATAATATAAACGATTAACAATTAAAACTAAAACAAATGGCAAGTATTATTAAAGCGAGTATCAACTTAGACATGATTGACAAGTCTAAAATCTATGTTGGAAAAAAGGGTAAGTATTTACCTATTACAATTACTATCAACGATGAAGTAGACAACTACGGAAATCAAGGTCCAGTAGTTATTGAGCAATCTAAGGAAGAGCGCGAAGCTAAGTCAGCTAAGATCTATTTAGGTAATGTGAAGGTCGTATGGACAAACGGAGATAATGTAGCTGCAGCTCCTCGAACAGATCAGCAAGCTCCAGCTCAATCACTAACTCCTCAAGCAGATGATCTACCATTCTAATGGATCAATGCGAAATGTGCGGAGAAGTTATGACTAAGTGTGACTTTGATTACTGCGATATGTGTCCCGATTGCTTAGACGGAGAATAACTAATTAAATTAAATAAAAAAAATGGAAAACAGAGAAGTAATGACCTCTGAACGAGTAGCAGATTCACCTGCGCAGAATCATGATATTTTAACAAAGGAAATTGAGGAAAGTAATATAGATGTTTTAAAAAGACACAATGTAACTTTTAACTTTTTAAACTCAGGATGTACTATTAGTGTAGGGTGTAAGACATATGCTTTTAGCAGTAACGAAGAGGGCTTAAGCGAGTTTGTAAAACTTGTAGAAAACCCTAAGGAGGCATGGGAAAAATGGAATAACTAATTAAATTAAATTAAATGCAAACAACAGAGATCAATGGATTTGTGATTGACGAGTTCAATACACATAAGCTTGAAGAAGGTCACAAGCAGGGTGTATGTCCTGTTTGTTCTCCTGATAGAAAACCTAAGAATCAGAAAGCAAAGTGTGCTTCTTATGATTGGGATCGGGGTCTCGGTACTTGCCACAATTGTGATACTAGTTTTCAACTGCATACCTATAAGCGTAAAGGTGAAGCTGAAAAAGTTTATGTTAAACCTGCTCAGCCAAGTGCTATACACGCTGTTAGTACTAAAGTTGAAGATTGGTTTAGTTCTAGGGGGATATCCAAACAGACTCTTACTGATCTAAAAGTCAGTGAGGGTCCTGAGTGGATGCCTCAAACACAAAAATCAGAAAATGTTATAAAGTTTAATTACTTTATGGGTGGTGAGTTATTAAACGTCAAATATCGAGACGGTAAAAAAAACTTCAAACTATTTAAAGGAGCTGAAAAAGTATTCTATAATATAGATTCTATAGTAGGCCACGACTACTGCGTTATAGTTGAAGGCGAAATGGACGTATTAGCATTGTATGAAGCGGGTATAAGTAATGCTATATCAGTTCCAAACGGAGCAACACTAAAGACTAACAATTTAGATTACTTAGATTCTTGTATTGATTACTTCGAGAACATGAGTAACATAATCATCGCTACAGATACTGATGACGCTGGACTAGCTTTGCAAACAGAACTAATTAGAAGATTAGGATCTGAAGTTTGCTTAACAGCTACGTTTCAAGACTGCAAAGACGCTAACGAGTATCTGTTAAAGTATGGTAAAGAAGAATTAGTAAAAAGAATAACAGGTGCAAAACCTGTACCTCTTGAAAATGTAACAACATTTAGAGATCACGAGGGTGAAGTTATTGACTTTGTAGAAAATGGATTTAAGCCAGGTTTTCAAGTTGGCTTAAATAACTTTGATGAAGTGTTTTCTACTTATACAGGTCAGTTTATAACAGTAACTGGTATACCTTCATCCGGTAAGTCTGATTTTGTAGACCAAATGTGCGTTGGATATAATAACAATTATGGGTGGAAAACAGCTTTTGCATCACCTGAAAATAAACCTAACTTTTTGCATGCTCATAAGATAATGAGAAAAGTATGGGGCGGAATGCCTCAAAAAGCGGATATTCACACTGAAAGGTGGAATCAGGTAGCAGATCACGTTAACAGCAATTTCTATCATATTGATATGGATCGTTACAGTTTAGAATCTGTACTTGCTAAGGGTGCTGAATTAGTTAAGCGTAAAGGAATAAAATGCTTAGTGATTGATCCTTTTAATAAGGTAAGGGCTACGACTGCTAACGATAGCGATGTTAACAAATATACAATGGAATACTTAATGCAAATAGAAACATTTGCAAGGAAGCATGATGTATTAGTTATAATTGTTGCTCACCCTACTAAGATGTATAAGAATGATAAAGGCGTAATAGAAGTTCCTACGATGTATAACATCAAAGGTGGGGGAGAATGGTATGATGCTTCTTATCATGGATTAGTTGTTCATAGGAATTACCTAAACAAAACTGTAATGGTTAAAGTTTTAAAGGTTAAGTTCCAAAATCTTGGAGAGAACGGTGCGGAGGTGCACTTTAAATGGAATCCTGATTCAGGGGGCTATATTCCTCACGAGCAAGTTTCATTAGAAGGAACAAAAATGCCATGGGAGTAAAGAAAAAGTCTTGTGACATGGGTAAAAGCCCATTCAAAGAAAGTCTTTGGGAAGCTCAACGCTGGTGTATTAGAGAAGGTATCTACATAGCACCAAAAGCTAAGAATGATACAGCTTGGTATATCGACATTAAAAACAAAGGTAAAGTTAATACCAGCCCTGATACTTTTGGTAAAAATGAAATATGGACAAAAATATTTGAATACTACAAATACTATTATGACAAACATAGAAAATGAATACAAAGGACTTATATCAGAAATACTCAACAGAGGATTATCTAAATCAGATAGAACGGGGACAGGGACAAAGTCTGTCTTCGGAAGAACTATACGCCATGATATGTCAGAAGGATTTCCAATCCTCACAGGAAAAAGAATTAGCTTCAATGCAGCACGCACTGAATTGCTTTGGATATTAAATGGTAGAACTGATTTAAAGTATCTTGAAGATAACGGTGTTAAGTATTGGCGACCAGATTATGAACGTTCAGGCAGAACTGATGAAACATTAGGCCCTGTATACGGAAAACAATGGCGCGATTTTAACGGCGTAGATCAGCTTGAAAAACTTGTGTATAGCATTAATCACAATCCGGATTCAAGGCGCATGATAGTTAGTGCATGGGCTCCACACGAGCTGGATGATATGGCGTTGCCTCCTTGCCATTATGCTTTTCAAGTTTATATCAATAACGGTGTTATGGATTTGATGTGGCAGCAGCGATCTGCTGACGTTTTTTTGGGCTTACCTTACGATATTACAATGTATGGTTTGCTGCTAGAAATGTTAGCTGAAGGATCTGGCTATAAAGCTGGGCAATTGATTGGACAACTTGGCGATTGCCATTTATATAACAATCATTTAGAACAAGCTAAGGAATATAAAGATAGACCTAGAAGAGCAATGCCTCAATTAGAATTAAGTAGAGGTATTACTGCTGGATCTGGAATTAAAATTCCTGAAGCTAGTGAAATTAAATTATTAAACTACAATCCTTACGCTGCAATTAAAGCAGAGCTAAGTGTTGGTAAATAAATTAAAAAATGTATTACATATATCACATTACTGGTAAAAAAATCGGAGTAACACGTGATCTTAATGAAAGAGTTACGAAGCAACAAGGTTATGCTTTAGGCGAATACGAAGTTCTACATACTAGCGACGATATCAATGAGATATCTGCCTTGGAAATAGAACTTCAAAAGTCTTATGGCTATAAAGTCGACAGACAAACTTATAAGAATTTAATCAATAAAAGAAACAAGATGAACATTAACGCTACAGAGCAGACCTCAACATTTCCATGTCCATTAAGCAAGCTGAAAGGCCAACTAATGGACAATTTAGGCTTAAGTTGGGAAACATCCCATGGTACTTTTAAAATAACCAAAGATAACATCCCTTGGATATTGTCAAACGCTAGAACTTCTATGTTTGATCCTAATAGATGTTATGTATATAACAAAGCTTTCTCTAATCTTACGTATCATAACACTCCAAAAACTGTTATGTTTGATAAGAAAAAGAAAAAGAAAAAGAAAAAAGACGTAGAATTTGCAGGCCTTATTAAAGAAGTTATAAACCTAGCTGAAACTCCTAATATTTATGACTTAATTAGAACATGGGCTACTAAGAAAGGTATATATAAGACTGGAGATTCTAAAACTCAATACGTTAAATTAATGGAAGAAGCTGGCGAATTAGCTCAGGCTTTACTCAAAAACGATGAGACAGAAGTTATCGATGCTATCGGTGATATGGTTGTTGTATTAACTAACTTAGCTAAATTAAGAGGTCATAATATAGAAGACTGTGTCGCATCTTCTTATAGCGTTATTAAGGATCGTCAAGGCAAAATGATTAACGGAACATTCGTTAAAAATAATTATACAACCTCAACAACTACACTATAATGAAACAAGAAATAGAATTTAGAGATCCAGTTGTTAAACGCGTTGTTAACAAGTTTGTATCAAGATCTGACGTAGGCTTTGAAAAGTATGGTACTACATTAGAAGATGATCCATCAAGAATGTTTGAATGGCTCAACCACTTGCAAGAAGAGTTGATGGATGCTGTATTGTACCTTCAGAAAGCTAAAGAAACTTATACAGCGGAAGAACAAGAAAGAATGAACAAGCTTTTTAATGTCAATGATAATTGCACATGCCAAATATAAGGAAACCATTTAAAAGAAAAAGCGGGAAGCGTGGACCAGTAAGAGCAAAGAAGGTATCATATGATGGTATCGACTTTGCCTCTGGGCTGGAGAAGCATATGTATGTAGCTATGAAAGAAGCTGGTATTAAAAGCAAATACGAAGGAGAAACTTTTGTTTTACTTAACGGTTTTCATTTTGATAACCAGGTTTATGAAAGACAAGCTAATGGTAAAGGAGAGTATAAAAATAGAGGCGAGAAAAGAATCTTACCTATTAAATACACTCCTGATTTTATTGGTGAAGATTTTATAATAGAAACAAAAGGTAGAGCTAATGAATCATTCCCTATGAGATGGAAGCTATTTAAACAATTAGTTACAAATCAATTCCCAGGATATACGATTTATAAACCACAAAATCAAGCAGAATGTCAAGAGACAGTAAGGTTAATCCTTTCGAAGCAAAAAGGATAGCAAGGCAAAAATACGCTGAGCGCCAAATTGAAAAGTTCATTAAATGGAGCTGGGAGATTAAAGGTAGGGTAAGATCTACAGATATAGAAAAATTACATAAACGATATAAAATAGAATGTTATGCAAATTAAAGATGAAGACAGTAAAGGGTGGGCTCTATCGCTAGGGGTTTATCCTGGTATATTATTAGGGTTTAGAACATACAGACAAGTTGATATGGTAACTCACGTGCTATACATACCGTTTGTTGATTTAGCTTTAGAAATAGATTTATAATGACGGAAGACGTAGAAACGCAATTTCATACCATAGATCTATTCGTTAGAGATATACTCGACGATATGAAAACAGTAAATAAATCAACAACAAAACCTGTCATGCTAGCTCATATGAGTGCATGGCAGAATACGTTAGAAACAATTAAATACATAATAGATATATAATGGGATTATTTGACGAGAGAATTGCTTACAAACCTTTTGAGTATCCAGAATACTACACTGAAGGTTGGTTAAAACAAGCTCAGGCTTTTTGGCTACACACAGAAATATCAATGCAAGGTGATTTAAAAGATTGGAATGAAAAATTAAATGATAAAGAAAAGCACTTAGTTGGGAATATACTTCTTGGCTTTGCTCAAACAGAATGTGCAGTATCAGATTACTGGACACAAAAAGTTGTTGGCTGGTTTCCAAAACACGAGATACAACAAATGGCTATGATGTTTGGGTCACAGGAAACAATCCATGCTGTTGCTTACAGCTATTTAAACGAAACCTTAAAATTAGAAGACTATGAAGCTTTCCTCCATGAGCCAGCGACTGCTGAGAGGTTTAATAACTTGGTTGCTTATAATGGTAGCAACCGCACTGGTATTGCTAAGTCCCTTGCTGTTTTTTCAGCATTTGCCGAAGGAGTATCCCTTTATAGCGCTTTCGCTGTTTTGTATAGTTTCCAATTACGTAATTTACTTAAGGGAATAGGGCAACAAATGAAGTGGTCTGTAAGAGATGAGTCTCTGCACAGCAAAATGGGTTGTCAATTATTCAGGCATATGTGTGAAGAAGATAATCAGTTGCTTGAATTGTGTCGCGAGGATATCATTAAGTCAGCTGAAGCAATGGTTAAGCTAGAAACTAATTACATTACCAAGATGTTTGAAAAGGGCGACATAGAGGGCATCAAGTCAAACGATTTAAAAAACTTTATAAAGAAAAGAACAAATGAAAAGCTTGTTGAACTTGGTTATGTCGACTTGGGTAACTATTTCGCGTATGACACTAAAGCAGCGAGTAATCTTGATTGGTTTTACCATCTTACCGGGGGCGTTACCCATACTGATTTTTTTGCGATTAGGCCAACGGATTATTCCAAGGCGGGTGAAGACGAGGATTATGAAGATATTTGGTAAACTAAAAACAAAACAAAATGAAAGAACAAACGCTGATTAACATGAAACATGATATGGGAAAGCTAGCTGAAGCTATGCACAATACCATAAGAGATTTAGTAGGATTGAATACTTTAACTCAAGGATTATTACAAACAGTTCAATTAATGCCGGGCTATGCAGATGCTATACACGAACTTACTTCAAAAATAGCTGAAGCGGAACCTGTAGAACCTAAAATAGATTTAAAATAATGTGGAACAATGACTGGAAAAAAGGTGAGGATTTCCCTGTGTGGGGAGATAACGACGTATACAAGAAGACTATATCCGGGGGATATTTATTCGACGGAGAAAGTCCTAAAGAAGCATACCAAAGAGTCTCTAAAACAGTTGCTCGTAGGTTATATAAACCAGAAATGGCTGAAACCTTTTTTAATTATATTTGGAATGGTTGGTTATGTCTTGCTAGTCCGGTTCTTAGTAACACAGGGACAGACCGTGGCTTACCTATTAGCTGTTTTGGTATTGATGTCGCTGATAGCATTCAGGATATCGGACAAAAGAATTTAGAAATGATGATGCTAGCTAAACACGGAGGTGGAGTCGGCATCGGGGTTAATCAAATAAGGCCCGCGGGCGCTAAAATAACAGGTAATGGAACATCAGATGGAGTTGTACCCTTTTGTAAAATATATGACTCAACAATACTCGCGACTAATCAAGGATCAGTCAGAAGAGGAGCAGCATCGGTTAACATCAATATTGAACACGATGATTTCGAAGAATGGCTTGAAATCAGAGAACCTAAAGGGGATGTTAACAGACAATCGCTTAACTTACATCAGTGTGCAGTTGTGGGTGATAAGTTTATGCGACGCCTTGAACAAGGAGATGCGGATGCTAGAACTAGATGGAGTAAACTTCTTAGAAAACGAAAAGCAACTGGAGAACCGTACATTATGTTTAAAGGGAATGTTAACAAAGCAAATCCAGAAGCATATAAACAAAACGGATTAAAAGTACATATGACTAACATATGTAGTGAAATAGCATTACATACTGATGAAAGCCATAGTTTTGTATGTTGCTTATCATCATTAAACTTAGCAAAATATGAAGAATGGAAAGACACTAACCTTATATATGACTCTATCTACTTTCTTGACGGAGTTATGGAGGAATTTATTCAAAAATCAAAAGGTTTACGAGGATTCGAAAACTCTGTACGATCTGCACAGAAGGGGAGAGCATTGGGCTTGGGAGTACTCGGATGGCATACATATCTCCAGGAGAAAGGCATTCCTTTCGAAGGTTTACTTGCTCAGTTTGAAACTAGGAAAATATTTTCACAAATTAAAATTGAAAGCGAAAGGGCTTCAAGGAATCTTGCCGAGGTTTATGGCGAACCTTTATGGTGTGTCGGCACTGGTATGCGTAATACTCACTTGCGTGCTGTTGCTCCCACTGTTAGTAACAGTAAGCTTAGTGGGAATGTTTCGCCAGGAATAGAGCCTTGGGCTGCTAATGTATTCACGGAACAAGGAGCAAACGGAACTTTCATTAGAAAAAATCCAACACTGGTTAAACTATTAAGAAAGCATAAAATAAATACAAATGAAGTATGGAATAAAATACTTGCGGACGGTGGTAGCCTCCAGGATATCGATCAGCTTGATAATATTACTATGGGGCACGACATACCTGCTAAAGAAGTATTTAAAACGTTTAAGGAAATTAATCAACTGGAGTTAGTTAATCAAGCCGGATTGAGGCAGCAGTATATAGATCAGTCTGTTAGTTTAAACCTAGCTTTTCCTTCTACTGCTACACCAAAGTGGTTGAACAAAGTTCATTTTGAAGCTTGGAAGAAAGGTGTTAAAACTTTATATTATACTAGAACTGAAAGCGTTCTACGTGGAGATATTGCGGCAGCGGCAATGAAT
>Ga0115560_1001269_pt1 | contig 18150 bp, 20 predicted proteins | sample COGITO_mtgs_1105_5_FD_87278 | JGI IMG/M metagenome (GOLD analysis project Ga0115560, IMG submission 87278) | Pelagic marine microbial communities from North Sea - COGITO_mtgs_110509 | ecosystem: Environmental > Aquatic > Marine > Epipelagic | place: Germany:Helgoland, sampling site Kabeltonne... | reverse complement strand
GCGTTTTCCTCGGTGTGGAACGGGCGCGAGATAAGGGCTATCGGTTTCCAAGATGACCCGGTCGTGAGGCACGTGAGGGAGCACGGCATCCAATCCACCGTTCTTGTACGTAGCAACACCTCCTATGCCCAGGTAAAAGTCTCCGTATTCGACCACGCGATTTGCTTGCTCTAGCGTCCCGGTGAAGCAATGAACAACGCCACGTAGCCCCTCGTCGTTGAGGCGGTCCAGGGCTTCAAACATGTCGTCAAAGGCCTCCCTGACGTGGATGACAATGGGCAGCTGGAGCTCTTTGGCCCAGGCCACTTGCCGTTCGAACGCGGTGTGCTGTTCTTTTAGCGTCGTTTTGTCCCAATGCAGGTCGAATCCAATCTCACCAACAGCGACGTATCGCCTTCCCGAATTTCGCAATGCATCTTCGCATGCCGCCAACTCTGCCTCCATGGAATCTGGCTTCACGTGGCAAGGATGAAGCCCCATCATGCCAAAGCATCGGTCGGGCCACTGATCCATCATGCCGTGAACACGGGGAATGGACTCGCTGTCGATGTTGGGGAGCAGAAGGGTGTGTACCCCGGCACTCAAGCACCTTTCCATGGCAGCTTCCCGGTCGGTGTCAAAAGCAGGTTGGTATAAATGGGTGTGGGTGTCGATGAGGTGCATGGGGCAAAGTTAGTTTGTGCGAAGGCTGCTGCGTGGGTGCAAATTTTCATTTTCTCGCGAACGGTTCAAATTTCTTTGCACCTTGCAACCGAACGAATTACATTTGCACCCCTACGATTATTTTGAAGAGTTGTAGCACGTACATTTTTTGAAAAAAAACACCAACCTGATTCACATGAAGAAGTTGTTTACCCTCCTTGCTTTAGCAGGGTTAATGATGCTCCAAACTCCTGCCGCGATTCTCGCTCAGGAAGCTCAAACGGAAATGGCTGCAAATGACTCTGCATCTATGGATGTGGATGCAGATTCGACCGCCGTTGATTCGACCGCCGTTGATTCGACCGCTGTTGATTCGACCGCCGTGGCAGCCCCAATGGTTGCAGAAGAGCCGGCAGAAGAGAAGCGTGAGGTTCTCAGTTTCCACCAAACGGTGAAGAAATACTTCATCGAAGGAGGAGCAACATTCATGGCATTCGTCCTGATTTGTTTGATTCTCGGTTTGGCACTGGCCATTGAGCGCATCATCTACTTGAACATGGCGACCACTAATTCTGCAAAACTCGTAGAGGGTATCGAAGATGCATTAGGGAAAGGCGGGGAAGAAGCTGCAAAGGAAGTGTGCCGAAACACGCGCGGTCCAGTAGCGACCATCTTCTACCAAGGCCTCGACCGCTCTTCCGGAAGCTATGAGGAAGTGGCGAAGGCGATCGAAGATTATGGAAGTGTCGAGATGTCCAAGCTCGAGCGTGGGCTGAGCTGGATCAGTTTGTTCATCGCCTTGGCGCCGATGTTGGGCTTCATGGGTACCGTTATCGGTATGATTTCTGCTTTCGATAAGATTGCCGAAGCGAACACCATTAACGCCTCGATCGTTGCTGGAGGTATCAAGGTGGCCTTGATCACGACGGTATCCGGTTTGATTGTTGCGATCATCCTTCAGATTTTCTACAACTACATCTTGTCCAAGATCGACAGCATCGTATTGGACATGGAAGAAGCTTCCATGGACCTCGTTGACTTGTTGTACAAGCGCAAGTTGCAGGGTAAGTAATCTTTAAACTCAAGAAATTATGGGTGATAAAGGACTTAGATTAGGATTGTCGGTGCTGCGCATCGGAGTCATTTTGGCGGGGGTTATCCTCAGCTACATGATTACGTCTCGCAGTGGATCCGATGAGACCTTTGTAGAAGGTCAAGAGCGCTACGGCGGCCTGCTCGACGGCCTGTTCTACATCATTTACTTTGTAGGCATCGCTTGCGCTGCAGCCTCCATTCTTTTTGGACTTGGCTTCCTCGTGCTCAAAATGGTCAATAACCCCAAGAGTGTGATGGGGACGATAATCGGATTCCTCGGATTCTTGGTTATCGGCTTGTTAAGTTTCTACGTTTTGGCTGATGACACCGTATTGAACGCATATGAAGTCAGCGGAATCACCGTGACAAATGGGGAAAGTTTGTTCGCAGGAGGCGGACTTTATTTCGTTTACCTGCTTGGATCCATTTCCATTTTGACCATTGTTGTTTCGGAAGTAAGTAGCGCATTGAAATAAGAACTGCATGGCACGCCGAGAACTACAGGAAATCAATGCGGGCTCGATGGCGGACATCGCCTTCCTCCTCCTGATCTTTTGGTTGGTCACGACCACCATTGATTCGGACGAAGGCATAAAGCGCCAATTGCCTCCTCCGGTGCCGCCGGACATTGACGTTCCTCAAGCAAAAGAGCAGAACGTATTCAACGTGAAGGTCAACTTCTTGGATGCGCTTCTCGTAGAGGGCGAGCCTGCGGACATCTCCGACTTGAAGGATAAGGCGAAAAATTTCCTTGTCGCGACGGGTGATGGCATCATGGAACACCCAATTGGTCGTCAGACAGTGGGCAAAAACCGCGAGGTCGAGCTGGTTACAGGAGTGAACGGAAAGACCAATGCAGCGTTTCCTGAGCGATTGTGGGTCCGCAAAGTGGATGTGAGACAGCGCATCGCTGAATACGAGTCCTTTTTGGCAGCTGCAGAAGACGAGAACAGGAAGAAGAACTACCAGAAAGTGCTCGACAATTGGAAGGAGAAGCTGACGACTATCGAGCTGTTGGGAGGGGATTACAAAGAGCTTCCACCTTCTGCGTTGATCTCCATGCAGAACGATAACGCCACCACGTACAATACGTATCTCCAGGTTCAGAATGAGCTGCAATCAGCGGTCAATGAATTGCGAGACGAGCTGGCAATCGCCAAATTCGGACGCTCTTACAAGGAACTAGAGGATTTGTACGACCGCAATTCGGAAGACAGGGCTTTGTTGGACAAAATCATTGCGGTGCGTTCCGTTTTCCCTCAGAGGATTTCGGAGGCGGAGCCACGTGAAGGATCAACGTACTACTGATATGGGAAAGTTTAAAAAAGGCAACAAACGCGGTATGGCGGTTATTTCGACTGCCTCACTTCCGGATATCGTATTTATGTTATTGTTCTTTTTCATGGTGGCGACGGTGCTGCGCACGGAAGAGGAGAAAGTACGGTTAATCCGTCCGGAAGCTTCTGAGCTGTACAAAATTGAGAAGAAGCACTTGATTCGGTACGTTAACATTGGTGTACCCATGGACCGCCGGTATGGAACACAGCCAGTAATGCAACTGAACGATGCCTTCTCCTCCCCTGAGATGATACAGGAATGGGTATCCAATGAACGTCTGACGCTTGCGGAATCGGAGCAGAGTAAAATGTGGGTGTCGCTCAAAGTCGACAAAGACACGAAGATGGGCATCGTCACAGATGTGAAGCAGGAGCTGCGAAAGGCGTCTGCGCTCAAGGTGCTGTATTCTGCCTCCAGCCGGGAACGCACGAACTCAGAAAACTGATAAACCTTCCTGACTGCCAGTCAGAGGGAATTTTGTTTCGTGCGAAGAATTTTGTCCGCAAGTACGTCGCTCAATTTGAAGTAACTCTCCGAAGTCCATCCTGCCACGTGCGGGGAAAGGACGGTTTGAGGATGCTCAAATAGACGTTCCAAAGCAACAGGGCGTTCAGCGAGTCCTTCCAAGCTTCGTTTTTCAAATTCCAATACGTCCAGGGCGGCCCCGGCCATTTGACCGCCATCCAACGCATCGAGCAAGGCCGTTGTATCGACCAGTTCTCCGCGTGCTGTATTGAGCAAATAGAAGGGGCGTTGGAATTGTGCTATCCAGTTTGCATCAATCATTCCATGCGTCTCCGGTGTTAGGGGAAGGTGAAGGGAGACAATGTCTGCATCGGCATGCAGCTGCTCCATCTTCACTTCTTGGGCTCCGTATTGGCCGTTGAAGCCCGAAACGTATTTGTCGTACACCAAGACCCTACAGCCAAAGCCCATGAGCCGCTTCGCAAAGGATTGCCCCATGTTTCCGAACCCTATGATCCCGACGGTACGTGCTTCCAATTCGCCGCCGCGGTGGGCTTCACGGTTCCAACCTCCTTCACGCACATGGCGATCAGCACGTGCGAGCTTGTGAAGCAGCATGAGCAATTGTCCGACGGCATGTTCGCCCACAGCTGTAGCGTTTCCCTCAGGGGATGAAAAGATTCGAATGCTGCGGTCTGCCGCCGCCTCGACGTCGATGTTGTCCAAGCCTGAGCCACTTCTTGCAATCCATTGCAGGCCAGGCATTGCATCCATTAGCGCCGCATCCAAAGTCAACCTAGAGCGCAACACGATTCCCTGGTGTTCTGCCAATGCACCTGCATCAATTTCTTCGCGTGTCATGGATTCTGCATGTTCACAGGTGTAGCCACCCTGCACCAAGCGCTCCCACAGAACTTCATGGACCGTATCGAGAAAAGCAATCCGTGCCATCACGCCAAGTAAGCAGATATCATGCTGCCCACGGCGAAGTATATCATCAAGCCGATGATGTCATTGACCGTTGTGATAAAGGGTCCCGTGGCGAGGGCCGGGTCAATTTTGTACCGGTCCAACATCAACGGGACAAAAGTCCCGAACAGTGCAGCGAATACGATCACACACAGCAAGGCGATGCTGACGGTGATACTCAGCGACGTCCCGAATCCCAGAACCATGCTAGACCCCAAGATCAGCAAAGCGCAAATAAACCCGTTGATCAGACCTACCCCCAATTCTTTGGACAGTCGACTGAGAATTCCCCCGGTGCCTAGGCTGCTAGAAGCCAATCCCTGCACAACAATCGCTGCAGATTGCACTCCGACATTTCCTCCCATCGCTGCGATTAGCGGAATGAACAAGGCCATCCGCGCATTTTCGTGAATGTCAAAGGCGCCAATGATGTAGGCTCCACCCAATCCCCCTACCAGTCCAATGAGCAACCAAGGCAAACGAGCCCGGGTCAGGGTCCAGACGCTGTCGCTGGATTCCACATCCTCCGAGATACCGCTGGCCAACTGATAATCTCGCTCCGCATCTTCGATGATGGCATCGACCGCATCGTCGATGGTTATGCGACCGAGCAGGCAATTTTCCTTATCTACGACTGGCAGTGCGACGAGGTCATACCGCTCCATCAGTTTGGTGGCTTTGTCTGCGGATTCTTGTCCTAAAATGGAAATAATGCCATCTTCCTTTTGGAGGTCTTTGATTTTGGAGCGTGTGCTTTCTGCCGCTAGCAGCAGATGTTTCAAGCTCAGGCGTCCCGTTAAGCAGTCATTTTCATCCACCACATAGACCGTGTAGACTTGGTGCAACTCCTCTGCTTGGCGCCGAATTTCTCGGATGGCACGCGTTACCGTCCACTCGCCTTGAACCTTCACCAATTCTTTGGCCATAAGTGCTCCAGCTGTGCCCTCTGGATAGTTCAATAAATCCCGGATATCCGAAGCTTGTTCCGGATCTTCCAATAGTCCAATGACCTCTTCAGCTTTGGTATCTGGCAATTCGGACATCACGTCTGCTGCGTCATCCGAATCGAGGTTTTCAAGCACTTCCTCTGCAATCTCCTCGGCCGTCATGGCATGAAGCAAGCTCGATCGCTGTTCCTCGTCCAGCTCGATAAGTACGTCTGCTTTGACTTCGTTTTCAAGCAATCGGAACAAATAATTCGCTTGGTCGAACTTCAACCGATCCAAAATTTCGGCCACATCCGTTGCGTGCAAATCCACCAAAGAATTGCGCAACTCCGTATCCTGACCAGCATCAATGCGGTCAACGAGTACTTGGAGGTAATCTTTGTTCAGTTCAAGCATTGCGAGTAGTTGAGCATGATTGCACCCAAGGCAAAGTTAATCAGGACGGGCGAGGACAAGCATGCCTCAGGGCTTCTTTCGTTTTTGAGCAAAGAATGCCTTGAGCAATTCACTGCATTCATCTTCCAAAACTCCTCCTTCTACAGCTGTTTTAGGGTGGATGAGGTGATGTTGTGCCGGGTTATTCCATCGCTGGTATCCACGTTTCGCATCAGACGCACCGAACACAATCCGCCCGACCCGTGTCCAAAAGGCTGCTCCTGCGCACATAGGGCAGGGCTCCAAGGTCACGTACAAAGTGCATTGATCCAGGTGCTTTCCACCCAGGTATTCTGAAGCTGCAGTAAAGGCTTGCATCTCGGCATGTGCTGTGAAATCATGCAGCCGCTCGCACAAATTGTGGGCACGGGCGATGACCTGATTGCGTGCAACAATGATCGCTCCAACAGGCACTTCGTCTTGTTCGAAAGCGTGTTGCGCTTCTGCCAGGGCCAGTCGCATGAAATGTTCGTCATCAAGCGTGTGTTCCATGCAGGGAAGTTAGGCGTTCAGAACCAAATCCAATAACGCCTGCTGGGCCTTGGTGTTGGGTTCTAACTGGGCAGGCGAGCCGGATACGACCGGGACAAGACCAGATTCCAGTTCGTGCTGCGTGCACGTCGCCATGCCAAAGGTCTGAGCCCAGTGCCGGGCCAAGAGCAACTGTTCCGGTTGGCCGGGCGTTGGCACCAAAATGGCCCGCTGCCCTAAAGCAGCCAAATCCAAGAGCGAGGAATAGCCCGAACGGCACACGATGGTTTCTGCTCCGCACAACGCGCCGGCCAAGTCCTCCGCCGAGGGGTCAGGCCAAACCGTCACGTGGTCGTTCACTTCAACTTCATCTCCAGGTCGCCCGGCAATGAGCAGGCAGGGTCCGGGTATTCCTTTCATCCAGCGGAGCAGAGCAAGTTCCATTAACTTTCGGTGCGGTTCGGGTCCGCTGACCATGCCCACCGTGCGCCAATTGCCTTGGGCTGCATGGGGGGACAAGCGGCTTAATATTCCCACATATTCAGCATGAGGGAGCTGATGGTGAGAAGTCAAGGCTCCGCTTAGTCCCACGCTTTCATCGTCTGGAATCCAAACTGATCTGAACTGGGCAGCGTGCTTGTTCACAAAGGTGTTTGCCAGCGCTGCAACCGCATTGGGTACAGGAAGTTGCAATTGATGCGACATGAGCACACATGGAATATCGGGATGGTGGACCCCATAGCAATTGTCACTCACGATGTGCGTGATTCCATGCCGAGCCACGAATTCCGCAGTCCAGCTCGTTTCTTTTCGGATACTGTTCAAGAATTCAGGAACCTGCGCGGCGATTTTCATCCATGTTCCCCGTTTGGCGTAGGTGATGTCCGGTCCCGGCTTGGTGTGGAATGAAATGGCTTCAGGCGAAAATTGGGTGCGCAAGAAGGCCAGCGCAGTGCCTTTGGTAGCGACATGAACGGCCCATCCTTGGTCCACTGCAAATTGAATCAGAGGAGCTGTTCGGGTGGCGTGACCCATGCCCCAATCGAGCAGGGCAAACAACACCACGGGACGGGAAGAATCAAAACTGCTCATCGGTGCGAAGTTCCGTAATTTTGTTGATTGAATGGGCAAAGGAAAATTGGCAAAATGGAAGGAGCTCGCCACCTTCGATCGGGTCTTTGAGCCACCACTGGAAGAGGCGATTCAGGGTGTGGACCATGAATTTAAAGGACAGTGGGCTCAATCGGTCTTTGGGAACGATTATCCTATTGTGCTGGAATTGGGTTGCGGAAAGGGTGAATACACCATTGCTCAGGCCCGTCAAAACCCCCATTGCAACTACATCGGTGTCGACATCAAAGGCCAGCGTGTTTGGCGAGGCGCAAAAACCATCAACGACGAAGACATCCGAAACGTGGCCTTCCTTCGGACGAAAATCGAATTCATCGAACGGTATTTTGCTCCGGGAGAAGTCCGTGAAATTTGGTTGACGTTTAGCGATCCTCAGCCCAAAGACGAGAAGGGGACGAAGCGCATCACATCTTCTGTTTTCATAGAACAGCGCTACCGCAACATCCTCCAACCGAATAGCCTCATTCATGTGAAGAGCGATAGCCCACTGCTGTATGAACTTTCCCGGGAAAACTACGTGGAAGCAGGATACCAAATCAATTACGACAGTGCCGATGTCTATGGCGATTTGGTGCACCGAGTCCCACCGGAGCTCCGGGCATTGTTGGAGGTCAAGACATTTTATGAGACGATGTGGCTCGAGGAGGGCCGTAAGATTCACTACCTCCAAATTCAAATTTGACCATGTCGAAACTGGCTGGAGATGAATTCAAGCAAGCGGTTTATGACCTGACCCGCTTGATTCCCTGTGGCCGGGTGACTTCGTATGGAGCCATTGCCCGCTGCATTGGATCGGCTGGATCGGCTCGTCGTGTGGGGTGGGCGTTGAATCAATGTTTTCATGAAACTCCTCCGGTGCCTGCTCATCGGGTGGTGAACCGAAATGGGTTGCTCACCGGCGCGGTCCATTTTTCATCAGAGGCGCCCATGGCCGACCAGCTCGAGGCGGAAGGGGTGCACGTCGTAGAAAATCAAATTGTGAACCTCGAGCGGGTGTTTTGGGAGCCCTGGACTGCAGCAGAATTGATGGACAATGCAGAACTTTAACCACGCAAAACCGAATACAAAATGAATTGGACAGAAGAAGGAGTGCTTGAGGTGTTAAAGGGTGTCCTGGATCCGGAATTGGGCAAGGACGTTGTGAGTCTAGGTTGGGTCACGGTGCACTCGGTGGAGGAAGGCCGGGTGAATGTGACGGTAAAGACCGGAAATCCTGCGATGCATGCTCGACAGCGTGTGGAGGAGGCGGTGCGCTTTGCGCTGGAGCGTGCGTTTGGCGCCGCTGCAGAGTTTGAGGTAACCATTGAAGGTGTGAAGGCCGAAGAGCGCACTTCCGATACGCGAAAGGTATTGCCAGGTGTTGAACATGTCATTGCGATTGCTTCTGGGAAAGGCGGGGTGGGAAAGAGCACTGTCGCAGCGAATCTGGCGGTTGGGCTCGCTCAGTTGGGTTACAAAGTCGGATTGTGCGATGCCGACATTTATGGCCCGAGCATTCCTACCATGTTTGATGTGACAGATGCTAAACCTGTTCCGATCGAGCTGGGGGAGAAGACGCTGATTCAACCCGTCGAGCAGTACGGAGTGAAAGTGCTTTCCATTGGGTTTTTTGCCGATCCGGATCAAGCGATCGTGTGGCGCGGTCCCATGGCAAGCCGGGCCTTGGGTCAGCTGTTTACCGATGCGCATTGGGGCGAATTGGATTTTATGATCATTGATTTACCGCCGGGCACAGGCGATATTCACTTGTCCCTTGTCCAAGATGTACCGTTGACAGGAGCCGTGGTGGTGAGTACGCCGCAGGAAGTGGCATTGGCAGATGCCCGCAAAGGCATTGGGATGTTTCGCTTGGAGTCCATCCAAGTGCCGGTCCTGGGATTGATTGAAAACATGTCGTATTTCGTGCCACCTGATATGCCGGACCGGCGCTATGATTTGTTTGGACGGGACGGGGCCAAAAGGCTCGCTGCAGCGCTCGAAACTCCGTTTCTTGGCGAATTACCGCTCATCCAATCGATCCGAGAAGCGGGAGATGCTGGCCGACCTGCTGTCTTACAGGGGGACTCTCCGGCGGCGGCGGCTTTCCGTTCTGTGATTGCTAACTTGCTGGAAAAATTGGGCAAAACAATCAACTGATGTCAAATCTAGCCGAGATCTCATCGCGTGTAGAGCGAGCCCTAGACGGATTGCGCCCTTACTTAGAGGCGGACGGCGGTGACATTCGTTTGGTTGAAGTGACGGAGGACCTTTGTGTGAAGGTCGAATTGCACGGTGCGTGCGCCGACTGCCAAATGATCCATATGACGATGAAAGGGGGCGTAGAGCAAGCGATCCGCGCGGCCGCGCCGGAGGTGGAAAAGGTAGAGGCCATTAATTGGACCACCGCCTGAGATTCTAACGAACATCCGCTTGTTCTCTTTGTTGTTTGATTAATTTTGCGCTCGATTTCAGCGCCCTAAACCATCGGAGCATCCATTCATGATTCAAACGGACATCCTCATCATTGGAGCCGGCCCTTGCGGTCTCTTCACGGTTTTTGAAGCCGGCCTGCTGAAATTGCGTTGCCACTTAATTGACGCATTGCCTCAACCTGGCGGACAGTGCTCAGAGATTTACCCCAAGAAGCCGATTTATGACATCCCTGCGTATCCCTCGATTTTGGCGGGAGAACTCGTGGATCGGTTAATGGAACAAGCGGAGCCGTTCCGCCCTGGGTTCACGCTGGGCGAGCGCGCTGAGCAAATTGAAAAAGACGAAGAGGGTCAGTTTATCTTAACGACGAATCGTGGTACCCGACATCGCGCCCCCATCATTGCCATTGCAGGCGGACTGGGGTGTTTCGAACCGCGGAAACCTCCAGTTCCTCAGTTGGCTGATTTTGAAGACCGAGGAGTCGAATACATCATCAAGGACCCTGAATTTTATCGGGACAAGAAGGTCGTGATTTCGGGCGGTGGTGATTCGGCACTTGACTGGACCATCTTTTTGGCGGAGGGTGTGGCGTCGGAGGTGACTTTGGTTCACCGCCGCAAGGAGTTCAGAGGACATTTGGACAGCGTACAAAAGGTTATGGACTTGGCGGCTGCAGGCCGCATCAAGTTGATGACAGACGCTGAGGTGGTCGAAGTATCAGGGCAGGACGGACTGGAGCGCATCGCCGTCAAAACCAAGGCGGGAGAAGTGCATGAGGTTCCGACGGACCATTGGGTGCCCTTGTTTGGATTGAGCCCCAAATTGGGTCCCATTGCCGACTGGAAGCTGAACATCACCAAAAATGCGGTGGAAGTGGATACGCTGGACTACAGCACGAACGTACCGGGTATTTATGCCATTGGCGATATCAATACGTATCCCGGCAAATTGAAGCTCATTTTGTGTGGATTCCACGAAGCGACGTTGATGGTTCAAAGTGCGTTTAAGCGCATTTATCCAGACAAAAACTTAGTTTTGAAGTACACCACGGTGAACGGGGTGAACGGATTTGAAGGCTAAGCCATGGAAGATAATATGATTCGCGTGAGCGTCACGGACCGAGAAGGAAACGTGCACGAGTTGGATGCCCCTACGGATATGGGGATGAATATGATGGAACTGTGCAAGAGCGCAGAGCTCCCGGTTGAAGGGACGTGCGGAGGCATGGCGATGTGCGCCAGTTGCCATATGTACGTCAATAGCAGTCATGCCATCCCACCCAAATCAGATGACGAGGAGGATATGTTGGATGAGGCGTTTTTTGTAGAGGACCACAGCCGGTTGGGTTGCCAAATCCACTTGAGCAACGAGTTGGATGGTCTGAAAGTGGAGCTGGCGCCGGTTGGCAATTAATGCTCCGATCGGATCCCCCGGCTGAGAACTGCGTGGGTTGTGCTCCATTGCTGCACCAGCGGCGACTTTGCTAACGCCGCAAGGCTGTCCATGTGACGGAGCCCGTGTGCATCCGAACAAACCATCTTAGCGACTCCCTTTTCGAGCAATTGACCCGCTACGCGACACATTTCAGGCCCGTAAGCTCCTCCCAAGGAAGCTGCGTTAACGGTGATCCAAACTCCGCGGTCCGAGAGCGAGCGGATTTGGTCAGGTTGGCGATGCCAGTACGGGTAGCGTTCGGCATGAGCAAGGACACCCGTATAGCCGGCCATTTGGAGGTCAAAAATGACCTGGTCGTGGTTCATGGGCGGCTCATGAAAACCAAATTCGAAGAGCACACATTTCACTTTTCGCCCTTCCTCATCGGTTGCAGGGAACCACAGTAAATCATCCGCAGCAATGCATTCCGCAAAGTGATCATCCAGAAAATATTCTGCGGCAAGGTGCAAGTGAAATTGGGGCCATCGCGCCGCCGCCGCTTTTCGCAAGTGCTCAAACGCTGGCCGCAACGAGCGCTCGGAATTGGGATAAATGTCTGAGTGGATGTGAGGCGTAATCACGGCGCCGGCATACCCCAACTTGACCAGTCGCTCGATCATCGCCAGGGAATCATCCAAGGCCTCAGCACCATCGTCTACGCCTGGTACCAGATGGGAGTGAACATCAAACACGAGCTGCTTGCCCAAATCGATGGGTGCGGCGCTAAAGTCCGGTCGATCCGCCTCAGAAGACCTAGCGTTAAATAGATTCCACCAAGCCATTAGCCGCGGTTGCTGTACATCGTTTCGTAATACTGCTGGTATTGTCCTGAAGTGACGGAATCCAGCCACTCGGAGTTCTTTAAGTACCAGTCGACTGTCGCTGCCAATCCTTGTTCAAAGGTGATAGACGGTGTCCAACCCAATTCGTTTTCAATGCGAGAGGCATCAATGGCATAGCGCAAGTCGTGTCCGGCGCGGTCCTTGACAAACGTGATGAGCTTGAGCGAACTCCCCACTTCGCGGCCCAAAGCTGCATCAACAAGTCGAATCAATTCGTGTACGAGGTCGATGTTTTTCCACTCATTCAATCCGCCGATGTTGTACGTTTTTCCGTTTTCGCCCCGGTGCAAAATCACATCAATGGCCGATGCGTGGTCCTCCACCCAAAGCCAATCCCGAACGTTGATGCCTTCTCCATACACCGGAAGTGGTCGTTCATCTCGGATGTTGCGAATCATGAGGGGAATCAGCTTTTCGGGAAATTGATATGCACCGTAGTTGTTTGAGCAATTGGAAATCACGATGGGCAGGCCATAGGTGTGGTGCCAAGCACGAACCAGGTGGTCGCTCGAGGCTTTGGACGAACTGTAGGGGCTGCGGGGATCGTATGCGGTTTCCTCGGTAAAGAGCCCTTCGGCACCCAGTGACCCGTAGACCTCGTCTGTGGAAATGTGATAAAAACACCGATCGCCTTCGCTTCCCATCCACGCATTTTTTGCGGCATTGAGCAGGGTGGCGGTTCCCAGGATGTTGGTCTCCAAAAAGGCCATGGGATTTTCTATGCTCCGGTCCACGTGACTTTCGGCAGCTAAGTGAACCACGGCGTCGAATTGGTGTGTTTCAAAGAGTTGCGTCACCAAAGCCTTATCCTGAATATCTCCTTTGACAAAAGTGTAGTTGGGGTTCGCCTCGACATCCCGCAGATTCGTGAGGTTACCGGCATAAGTCAATGCGTCGAGGTTGACCAAATTGGCTTGCGGCCGTTCCTTCAATAGGGTGCGAATCACGTGAGATCCGATGAAACCGGCTCCTCCGGTGACCAAAATAGAATTGAATTCACGCATGGGTTCAGTGGTTAAAGGCTCCAGTATTCGAGGGCATGGATCTTGCCGCGGAACAACCCTTTCAAATCGGCGAATACTCCGTTGTCAAGGCGCATCAAATTTGAAAAGTGCTTCGCTCATGGCCCGATATGGTTCGTGGGCTACGGCGAGGATGACGGCGTCATAGGCTCCCGGTTCCGGGGCGTCTTTGAGTGCCAGTCCATATTCGCGGTCTACTTCTTTGGCGCTGGCATAAGGGTCCACGACATCTACTTTGATGTTGTAGCTCTGCAATTCTTTGATGACATCCACGACCTTGGTGTTGCGGATATCGGCGACGTCCTCCTTAAATGTCAGTCCCATAACCAGAATGCGAGACTCCAACAGGTTTCGACCTTGGGCGAGCATGCGCTTGACGACCTGTTTGCCGACGTGGGCGCCCATGGCATCGTTCACGAAACGGCCCGAGTTGATGACGCGAGCTTGGTAACCCAGTTTATCTGATTTCCAGGTGAGGTAGTACGGGTCGATGCCGATGCAGTGCCCACCTACGAGGCCCGGACTGAATTTGAGGAAGTTCCATTTGGTCCCTGCGGCTTCGAGCACTTCGTAGGTGTTGATGCCTACCCGCTCAAAGATGATGCTGAGCTCATTGATCAGGGCGATGTTGACATCACGCTGCGTGTTTTCAATGATTTTTGAGGCTTCAGCTACCTTGATGCTCGATGCTTGGTGGGTCCCCGCCTTGACCACGAGGTTGTAGGTCCGAGCGATGGCTTCGGCGCTTTCCGCATCGGATCCGCTCACCACTTTCACGATGGTTTCTATGGTGTTGACCTTGTCTCCTGGATTAATGCGTTCGGGGCTGTAGCCGACTTTGAAGTCTTGATTGAATTTCAATCCGCTGACTTCCTCGAGGACGGGCACACAATCTTCTTCCGTGCATCCGGGATAAACGGTGGACTCGTATACCACATAATCACCGGGCTTCAGGGCAGAGCCTACCGTGCGTGAGGCGCTCAAAAGAGGCACAAGGTCCGGGTGATTGGATTGATTGATTGGGGTAGGGACCGCTACAATGTGAAATTGTGCCGCCTTTAGATCCTCGGGGTCCGAGGTGAATGAGATGTCACTTCCCTCAAAATCGGAAGACTCCAATTCTTCAGAGGGGTCGATGTGATTCCGCATCATCTCCACCCGTTCGGCATTGATATCAAAACCAATGACCTTGACATGTTTGGCGAAGGCCAAGGCGATGGGCAGCCCCACGTATCCAAGCCCCACCACACTCATCGTGGCTTCCTTCGCAATCAGTTTTTCATACATTCCCATCAATTCTCGATCTATTGTTCTGTTTTTACCACCTTTTGAACCGTCTGGCCTCCCGAGTTGTCGGTTGTTCTTGTGTAGGTGTCTCCACTTTCAGGGCACAAAGCCGTGTCCTTTGAGGTCTCGTCGCTTTCGAAGTCAAGTCGGTGACCGCATTCGGACATCCAACCCATCTGCTGGGCGGGGTTGCCGACGACCAAGGCATAGGCCGGCACGTGCTTGGTCACCACCGCTCCGGCTCCAATGAACGCATACGGACCAATGTCATTGCCGCATACAATGGTGGCATTTGCACCAATGCTTGCGCCCCGTCCGACGTGCGTATGGGCATACTGTCCTCGACGGACTATGGCACTGCGTGGATTGATCACGTTGGTGAATACGCAGCTCGGTCCCAAAAAAACATCGTCGTCGCAAGTCACGCCTTCATAAATCGACACGTTGTTTTGGACCTTGACATTGGCACCCAGGCGCACGCCAGGCGAAACCACGACGTTCTGACCAATGTTGCAGCCCGCCCCCAGGACCGCCCCAGGCATGATGTGGCTAAAATGCCAAACCTTGCATCCCGGGCCGATTTCGGCGCCGGCATCAATAACGGCTGTCTCGTGCGCTTGGTAATCCACGTTAATTTTTTTTGAAGGCTTCGAAATCCTTGTGTTCTGATTTGTTTAACTCTTCGGTTGACAAGGTTTTGAAATAAGCATAGGTGCGCTTCAACCCTTCTGCTCGTCCCACTTTGGGCGTCCAGTCCAGCACTTCCATCGCTCGACCTATGTCAGGGCGGCGTTGCTTGGGGTCGTTCTCGGGTAAATCGCGGTACACCACTTTTTGGTCCGTGCCGGTCAGTGCCATGATCTCTTCGGCAAAATCGCCGATGGTGATTTCATCCGGATTGCCGACATTGACTGGACGGGTTTCGTCCGAAAAATGCAGCCGATAGATGCCCTCGATGAGGTCGTCGACATAACAGAAGCTCCGGGTTTGCGAACCGTCACCAAATACCGTGAGGTCCTCTCCGCGTAGCGCCTGACCAATAAAGGCGGGTAAGACGCGCCCGTCATTCAATCGCATTCTCGGTCCATAGGTGTTAAAAATGCGCACGATCCGTGTTTCTACTCCGTGGTACCGGTGATAGGCCATTGTAATCGATTCTTGGAATCGCTTGGCTTCGTCATACACACCGCGCGGGCCGATGGTGTTCACATGTCCAAAGTACTCTTCGTGCTGGGGGTGAACCTCCGGATCGCCATAAATCTCACTGGTGGAGGCGATGGTGACCCGTGCTCCCTTATGCTTGGCCAGTCCGAGGCAGTTGTGCACACCCAACGAGCCGACCTTGAGGGTTTGAATGGGAATTTTGAGGTAATCAATGGGAGAAGCAGGCGAGGCAAAATGCAGGATGTGGTCCAATTCACCCGGTAAGTCGATGTATTCTGTTACATCGTGCTGATGAAAGGTGAAATGGGGGTGTTCCCTCAGGTGCGCTATGTTTTTGAGATCGCCTGTGATCAGGTTGTCCATGGCTTCTACCTGGAACCCTTCTTTGATGAATCGGTCACACAGGTGTGAACCCAAAAAGCCTGCGGCGCCGGTGATGAGTACGCGTTCCATTTAGGCGTTGGAGTGTACGGTGGAACGTCCGATGCTCTTGTAATAGAAACCGTGCTGACGCATCGTATCCAAATCGTACAAGTTGCGCCCGTCAAACACCGCTGGAGCGTTGAGCCTTTCCTTTACGTCGGCCATGTTGGGGTTGCGGAAGACTTGCCACTCGGTGCAAATCAATAACGCATCGGCCCTGTCCAGTGCCTGCAAATGGCCTTCGGCATATTCAATGCGATCACCGATTCGTTCGCGCACGTTGTCCATGGCTTCGGGGTCGTAGGCCACTACGGTGGCACCTGCAGCCGTAAGTTTTTCAATCATGTACAAGGCGGGAGCTTCGCGGATGTCGTCCGTTTCCGGCTTGAATGCCAATCCCCACAGGGCGATGCGCTTGCCCTCGAGATTGCCATTGAAGTAATCCCGCAAAGGGTCAAATAAGATGGTCTTTTGGGCCTCGTTTGCCCGCATCACGCTCGTGAGAATTCCGAAATCAAACTGTGCTTCTTCACCGCTTTTGTGCAGCGCCTGAACATCCTTGGGAAAGCAACTGCCACCGTAGCCGATGCCGGGGAAAAGGAACCGTGAGCCAATGCGTGTGTCCGTTCCCATGCCACGGCGAACCTTGTCCACGTCCGCACCTACAATTTCGCAGAAGTTAGCGACTTCGTTCATGAAGGTGATTTTTGTAGCGAGGAAGGAATTGGCGGCATATTTCGTGAGTTCAGCACTTTTTTCATCCATGAAGAGAATGGGGTTTCCTTGCCGCACAAAAGGCTTGTACAATTCCTCCATGAGGTTTTGAGCCCGAGCGCTGGAACAGCCAATGACCACACGGTCCGGCTTCATGAAGTCGTCCACCGCAAATCCTTCCCGCAGAAATTCGGGGTTCGAGACCACGTCAAAATCCACGGTTGCGTGCTGGGCGATGGCTGCATGGACTTTCTCCGCCGTACCTACCGGTACCGTACTCTTATCGATGACGACCTTGTAATCCTTCATGATCTTGCCCAATTCAACCGCCACGCCCAAGACATAGCTCAAATCCGCAGAGCCGTCCTCGCCGGGCGGTGTTGGCAACGCCAGGAATATCAGCTTCGCATCGGCAATAGCCTGGGCCAAATCCGTAGTGAACGTCAATCGGCCTGCTTTGATGTTGCGCTCAAAAAGAACATCGAGGTGGGGTTCGTAAATCGGGATTTGACCTGCCTGCATGGCGGCCACTTTCTTTTCGTCGATGTCTGCACAGACAACGTCGTTTCCTGTCTCGGCAAAACAGGTGCCTGACACCAATCCAACATATCCGGTTCCAACTACGGCAATTTTCATACTTTATTTATTGATGTCTACAAAATTACGAATGGAATCGACGATGAAGTGCTGTTGCTCTTCAGTTAATTCCGTGTGCATCGGAAGGGAAAGGACCGATGCCGCGAGTGCATCTGAAACAGGGAACTTTCTCGCATCGTATTGAAATTGTTCAAAGGCTTTTTGGGCGTGACCGGGCACCGGGTAATAAACGCCTGTCGGCACTCCCGCTTGGCTCAGATGGGCGCGCAAGGCGTCGCGGTGAGTTGGATTGACTTTCAACGTGTACTGGTGAAAGACGTGGGAACTCCGGTATTCTCGGACTGGGATTTGCACGCCTTGGACGTCGGAGAGCATCTCGTCGTAGCGGGCCGCTGCTTGCTGCCGCGCCGAGATGTACGATCGAAGGTGTCGCAGTTTGACGCGAAGGATCGCGGCTTGCAACCCGTCGAGGCGGGAGTTGATTCCTACCACATCGTGGTGGTACTGCCGCGACATGCCGTGGTTGGCAATTTGTCGACAGCGTTCGGCGACCGCGTCGTCCGATGAGGTAACCGCCCCTCCGTCGCCCATGCACCCCAAATTCTTGGAAGGGAAAAAGCTGGTCGTTCCCATCAGTCCCATTGTTCCGGACTGACCATGAAGGCCATCGACACCACACCAGGCAGCGCCAATGGCTTGGGCGTTGTCCTCGATGATCGGGATGCCCGTTCGCACCGAAATTTCCATCAGAGCATCCATGTC
>Ga0115560_1001233_pt1 | contig 18420 bp, 29 predicted proteins | sample COGITO_mtgs_1105_5_FD_87278 | JGI IMG/M metagenome (GOLD analysis project Ga0115560, IMG submission 87278) | Pelagic marine microbial communities from North Sea - COGITO_mtgs_110509 | ecosystem: Environmental > Aquatic > Marine > Epipelagic | place: Germany:Helgoland, sampling site Kabeltonne... | reverse complement strand
TTGACGGTTGGAAGGGTTCAACGTCTTATGCCTTTGAGGAATTAGTCGCAGAGATGGGCAGTGCTTTTTTATGCAATCAATTAGGCATAAGTGCAACACCACGTGTAGACCATGCTAAATATTTAAAATCATGGGTGCAGTGTCTTAAAGATAAACCAACTGCATTAATGAATGCAAGTGGCTTAGCAAATAAATCTTTAATGTACTTGAATGGGTTGCAACCAGTTGAAGTTAAAAACCCTGCATTAAGATTAGACCCTACTAAAAAAGCCTATATTCAAAAGATTGAAGTTAGGAAGGTTGCTTAATGATAAACTTAAAAACAATTAAATCTTATAAATATAATTGGCTTTGTTATTGTAGCTTATGTAAAATTTTAAGATTTTTAAAAATTAAATAATAAAATTACTTTAAAACCCTAAGTTGTATTTCTTAGGGTTTTTTTGTATTGGTACGAAAAAATAATGATAGTACATTGTCGCTTTTATTTATTATGATAGTACATTCCCACTTCTATTTATAGGCAGGTGGGTGTGCTTACATTCACACTTACATTGTCACTGTAGTTTATTTTTTAACTGTGTCTTTTGCACTGTACCAATCACGAAACAATTTACCAATAGCTTGTAAATCTCTAAGATATTTTTCATCAATACCAAGCTGAAGTTCTTGCGTAGTATTTTCAGCTTTAAAATTTTCAGCAAATGAGAAGGGTGTCATACCTACCCATTTAGCCCATCTAATATTATTTTTAAAAGGAATTTTACAAATGATTTTTTTACATAAAGGTTTAACTAGATAATAATTTTCTTTGTCAGAATGAACCATACCATAAAGAGGTGTTTCGGTATCTGGAGGATAAGCCATAATTAACCTATGAATACATTCATTATTTATAGCATCACTTTTTGTATTAGCAGTAGAAAACAAATGAACTGTTTGAGAATATGCAGTGTGAGTTACACTAATATAAGCAATTAAAGGCTCTAATGTTTTAACAGTTGAAGTAAGTAGTTTAACAGATGTAGGTTGACTTATATTTAATAGCCTGACTTTATCGTCTTCTATTATTTGACCTAAGATTGGCACATCAGATACAATTTTATTTTCCTGTGCTGACTTAAATGCTGTAGGAAATGCTCTTTTAATTTTTAAAAATTTATCAAGACCTGTATTAGAACCAGTAGATAATCTATATAATATATTTTTATCTATACCTGCTTTTTCTATAACTTTATCTTTACCTTCAAGTTTAATTAACTCATTAATATGAAAAGCTATGTCTTGAAGTGTTGCATTCTTATCCATATTTGGAGTTATTTCATTTATATTATTAATTTTAATCATATCTACCACCTTTTTTTATAAATAAAATATAATCACATTAAAAACTCATAATCAAGAATTTATTTTAAAAAAGAGTTGACTTAATAAATATGATACAATATGAGTAAATATATCATATATGATACATAAGTTCATATATAAAACATTAACTGTAAGGAGTGATATGTTTAATAACAAACTAAAAGACCAAGTACAAAAACTAACAGTACAAGTCGTTGACTTGACAGCACAAGTAACACAGTTAACAACAGCAATACATAAGATACATAGAAGAAAACAAGCTGAGACTAAGGTGAATGATAGTATGAAACTGACACCTCAACTTGAAGATTATTCTAGTAAAAGTAATTGGACTATATTTGGAAAGAGGAGAGCATAATGCAGAAATCTCTATTCAAACCACAAGACATTCTTACTGATGAATTACAGAGAGTAGTAGAGAAGGTTAGAAATGACCTTAAACCTACTGCTAAAATAATACATCTTTCACATAAAAAGAGACAGCTTTTTAGCTGTTCTAACGTAAGGAAAACAACACATGGCAACAGTAAATATAGTTGAAGGTGAACTACCAATACTTGAAACTGCTACGTCACCCAAGATGTTTAATCATTTAGGACAGGCATTAATTAGTGCTGAAAAGACCTTTAATGATAACAAAACTGACGTGAAAGAGTACAGTATTGTTGTAGTAACTGAGACCATAGAAGATTTAATTTGCTAGATTATACATTATAATCCCCAAGCAATTTATTCTTTGATGTTCTATAGTTGTTCTATTGCGAAACTACATATAGTTAGCATATAAGAACACAGGCACAAAATCTAGGTATAGTTGTGATGCACAATACATTAATTATCTATTTTTTTTTAAGTGTCAAACATTAGTATTAAACACTTGTGCAATTAAGGAATATAGTTAAGATGAATACAATAATAAATAAAACAATAATGGTAGTAGCAATGGTAGTCTGTAGGTTAGTTCATAAAGTCAGATGTCAGTCTTTTTTAAGACGTGTTGAAGACTTCAGTTATGAAGTTAAACCTTTAAAGGGAGTTAAGAACTTACCTTTTTTTAAAAAACAAATCATTGTTAGTAATGACTGGGAGAAATCCATAGCATTAAAGATAGGTGGCATTTGTATCAAATATAGTTTTGATAAACTTGTTAAATATCTTGATGTAAGGGACACAGAAATTACTGAGCCTGAGTTTAATGAGAATGTTGCAATAGCATTAGCTAGAACAACTAATCAAACTCATACTTCTACGAACATTATAAAACTAGAAAGTAGAAAAGGAAACAATGAGAGAGCAATACACAAAAGCAGTATTTAGTCTTAGGTTCACATATCATTTTCTTAATCATGTTAAGAAGGTAGAACAGAAGCTAGGTAAAACTTTACATACTAACGGAGTGCCACAGCATTATATAGCTGTGTTACAAATCTTGTTATTATTAAAAGATAACAATATGTCCACCGAAGAAATTTCAAAAAATTATATTGAGATTTTAGGTAGAGGTATCAATCAATCTTCATTGAGTAGAACATTAACTTACTTACATGAAACACTAAACTTAATTAACTATACGGACAATCCATTCGCAGAAGATAAAAGATATACGTATGTTGAATTAACTAGTGAAGGCAAGAAACTACAGAAGTTCTTTTTAGGTTCAACGCAGGAAGCTATACCTTCTGTTTTTAAAAGTTCTAAATTAATGACTGCGAACTAGGATAAAATGAATATTGTTTATTCAATTATTTTACAATGGCAAAAAGACAATAAAGAATTTATTGAAGAAGGAAAAAGATTAAGAAAAATTTCCAAAAAACAATTTATTCTTCATTCATTAAAACCTATAAAAAAGGAGAAAAAAAATAATGAATAGTAGACAAGCTATATTAAAACTACATGCAGGTATAAGACTTAGAGGAGATAATTTACTTGAAGTCCATACCAGAAAAAAGATGATAGTTGATGGCAAACAGGTAACCGATAGTGCTTACAACACTATTAAAATTGCAGACAGTAGTGATATGTCTTTTAAGAAATCTCTAGTAGAAGCAATAGAAGTCAAAGCTAAACATCTTGAACAGCTAACTTCAGCTAATTACCACAGCAGAAAAAATGGTAAGAAAGTAATAACTCATGGCACACTAAAAGATTGTTTGCACATGACTTATGTTAAGCAATGGGAAGGTAAGGGTAATGATACAAATATCAAAATTTATATTAAAGATATTTTAAATTATTTTTCACCTGACATTAAACTTGAAGACATGCAAACTGATGGTCACTACAATGGCTTTGTTAAATATATGGAAAAGAGAATTACTGAACGAGCAAGTAACCATCTCTCTACATTTAATACTAGGACAACCAATCATAGACTTTCAGTATTGAGAGAAACATTTAGAGAAGCAATATCAAAAAGAATGTTGGAGCAATCTAAATTACTTAATCCTGATTTAAGAGTTAAAGATATGGGTTGGAGTAATCTTCATGTCATAGAAAGTAAAAGCAAGAAACCAATTAGCAGAGAAGATGAAGCTAGAATTATGGAAGTAGCTTATGCTAACGGTGATGAAGAACATGCAGATGCAATGCAGTATTTAATTAATGGGTTAGGTCAAAGATTACAATTTGAATTTTATGACCCTAAATTTAATATTGATTGTATTGATTATAAAAATAAAACTATTAATTTTTTTCGTCATAAGACACAGCAATGGTCAGGTGATTTACCATTAAATGAGATTGCTTATCGTATCTGTGTTAAGTATAGAGAAACTGCAATAGCACACAAATCTAGAAAGTTATTTCCAAATGTAACTGTTAGAAGCATGAGAACTTTTTTTGAAAAGTATGGAAAGATGTTGGAGGAAAAAGACTTAACACCTTATGCAACGAAGCATACATTTATTACCAGATTGTGTGAAACAAAAACACCAGTCAAAGTTATATCTAAACTTGCAGGTATAAGCATTGAGACTGTACTAAAATATTATGCACAGGAAACACCAGAAGCATTAAGAGAAGCTGTGAATAGTATTAGTGATAGTAATATAATACCTTTGATGGGTCATAACTCTAAAGGGTTGATTAAATAAATGAAGACTGCTAATTACATTCCCACAAAAGGGCGAGTGGTGGAATTGGTAGACACGCCAGTCTTAGGAACTGGTGTCGCAAGACGTGTAGGTTCAAATCCTATCTCGCCTACCAGAAGCAATAACTGGGTTATTTTTGTTGCACGAGGTGTTGCATTATGAGTGATATGTTGCACTGCATGAATTATAAAGGAAGTATAACTAAGGTTAAGGTACAATCACTGGTCTTAGGAACTACTTCCAAAAAAATTACATGCACTGCTGTATTATTGTTCTTTAATAGCAACACCTTTTTTTTAAAATCTATATATGCACAACTGCAAGGGTTTGGTGGCAAATGCAACAGAACCATTGCAACATTGCACAGGTGCATACAAACTGTAAGGAAATGTTCACATTATGTCTGATACACAAACAAATCTACTACAAGAACAATTAGCTGAGTTAGTTAAGGTTGGTGTAGGTGGAAAACACAGGAACACAGAAGACTACACTAAGAAAATACAAGAAGAATTAGATTTTGAGGAGCAGATGTTAAGAGGTGGTATTGATAGATATAACCATTTGATTAATGATGCTAAATCTAAGAAGCAAGAGAGTACGACCATGTATGGTCTATTTCACCAACAAAAATACATAGATAAACTTTCTAGTTTAATCCATTTGAAGGTAGAAAAAATAGACACAGGACAGGTAGGAACTCACCACATTGCAATTAAGAAAATAGTACAATGCCTTCCTCAAACTGCCTTCAATCAAGACACAAAGAAGATGTCTAATAACCAAAGCATATTTGATACATGTTCATTGATAATCTTAAAGAATGTTATTGATGGTATCTCTAGTGACTGCACATTGAATAAATTGTCTATAGTATTAGGCAATGCTTTAATGCTTGAAGCTAGAATATTGCTATTTAAAGAGCAGAAGAAGACTGAATATACACAGGTAGCCAAGCGATTAGAGGGTAAGAACGTACCCCAGAAAACTAATAGATGGCAATATAAAAAGAATGTTTGGGTTTATTGTATGAATAAACATGAACTTAATTTTGATGATTGGACTAAAGAACATAGACTTCACTTAGGTGTGCAGATGATACACTTATGTGAGTTATTAGGTTTAGTTAAGGTAGGTAATATGAAACTCAATAAGATGAAAACAGTTACTTATGTTCAACCCACACCTAAAATAATCAGAGAAATAAAAAACTTTAATATTAAAAATGAAGCATTGTTTCCCAAGTATATGCCTATGAAAATGCCACCTAGAAAGTGGACTTCACCTTTTATTGGTGGGTACTACGGAAAGAAACATAATTTTGAAAATAAACCAAAGGATATAATCAATGCACTACAATCTAGTAAAAGCAAGTAACAGAAGATACTTAGAAGAATTAAATAATAAGGTACATGAGATGCCTGTTGTTTATGAGAGTATAAATACAATCCAAGAAACTGAGTGGGTTATTAATAAACCTATATTTGATTTGATTAAAACATGTATGGAAAATGATTTTAATTTAGGTCAGCTACCAGTTAATCCTCAATCAATGGAGTTACCACCAAAACCATTTGATATAAAAACTAACAAGGAAGCATTAATTAAATGGAAACGAGAAGCACAACATGTGCATAAATCTATTGGTCAAGCTATGTCTAAATTTATTCAAGTTAGATTAGTTATGGAAGAAGCAACTGTACTACAGAACATTGGTGGTTTTTTCTACCCCTACCAATTTGATTTTAGATTTCGTATCTATCCTAAACCTGCATTACTTTCACCACAGTCAGCAGATTATTCTAGAGCATTACTTAAATTTAAGTTTGGTAAACCAATGGGTAATAATGATAGTTATAGTGTTTTTGCAATAGCAGGTGCTAACTTATATGGAGAAGTAGATAAAGAAGAACTACCTATTAGAGAACAATGGGTCAAAGATAATACTGACAGAATAATTGCAACAGCAACTAATCCCTTAGAAGATACATGGTGGGCTAGTGCAGATAAACCTTATTGTTTTCTTGCGTGGGCTATAGAGTTTAAAGAGTTTGTTGCTAGTGGTTATTCACCAGACTTTATAACTACATTACCAATACAAGCAGACTGTTCAAATTCAGGACTACAACATTACTCAGCTATGATGCGTGATGAAATTGGTGGAAAAGCTACCAATCTTGTCCCATCTAATAAACCATCTGATGTTTATAATTTAGTCGCACAAAAACTTATTATGAAACTTAGGGATATGAAAGATGAACCTTTAGCTAAGAAGTGGATAGACTACGGAATAGATAGAAAGCTATGTAAGAAACCAGTGATGTGTTTGCCATATTCATTAACTAAATTTTCATGCAGAAAATATATTGAAGAACACATGAAGAAACAACTAAATGAAAAAGGTGTATCAGTAGAAACTTTTAGAGTATCAGAAAAAGAAGATGGTATTTTTAAAGCAACTAATTGGCTCACACCTATATTATGGGAAAGTATCAATGAGATTATTGTAGGAGCAAAAGAAATAATGCAATATTTAAAAGACATTGCAAAACTTGTTGCTTCTGAAAATCTTCCAGTAACATGGACTTCACCATTAAATGCACCTATTCAAATGCTTTGTTATGAGAAGGAAAGCAAAAGAGTTAAGACACAAATGGGTGATAGTATAGTTAAACTTTCTATAGCACATGATACTAATAGAATATCAAGAAGGGCAACGAGTTTAGGAGTATGTCCAAATTTCATTCACGCAAATGATGGTGCAGTGCTTCAACTTGCTGTAGTTAAAGCTAAAAAATTAGGAGTAGATAATTTTAGTATGATACATGACAGCTTTGGTTGTGTGGCTAGTGACAGTCATTTAATGGGTAAAGCATTAAGAGAAGCATTTTGTGAGGTATATGAGCAAGATGTACTTAAGAATTTTGCTGATGAAATGTATGCAATGTTATCTGAGAAAAATCAAAAGAAATTTCCTAAAATGCCTAAAAAAGGAAATCTTGATTTGGACTTAGTTAAGCAATCTACGTTTTTCTGTATCTAAATACATGCACCTGTGCAACTAAGTGCCACTATTAGATAGACTAACATAAAAGGAGAATATCTATGAAGAAACTAACGACACACGTAAGTGTTGTAGGTAAGGCAATTTATCCACACCTAAATAAACCAGACGTTAAATTTAATGACGCAGGTGAATATAAGGTGACTTTGGAAGTCGCTAAATCAGAAGCTACCGACATGATTAAATTATTTGATGATGCACAGGCAGACAGTCTAAAAACAGCGATTGCAGAAAACAAAGGCAAAAAGGTAAAGGAAAGTCCTCACCCACGATATAATGTTGAAGGAGATAAAGTCTTCTTCATCTTTAAACTAAAAGCATCAGGAGTTAATAAACAAACTAAGGAAACTTTTACACAAAGACCTCAGTTACTTGATGCACAGAAGCAACCACACCCTGTTGAAAAAACAATTTGGGGTGGGTCTAAACTTAAAATTGCTTATGAACTAGTACCATACTCAGCACCATTTGGTGCAGGTATTACTGCTAGAATAAAAGCAGTTCAAATTTTAGAACTTGTAGAAGGTAAATCAGATACACCTTTTGAAAAAGAAGATGGCTATAAAGCCGAAGTCAACTCAGATGTTCAGACAGAAGTTCAAACGAGTTCAGATTTCTAAATCTGTTTTCCTGAAGTCAGGACTAGAAGAAGTTGTCTACAACTGCTTAAACAAAAATAAATGTACGTTTGTTTATGAAGGCATAAAGATAACTTTTACTAGTCCTGAACAGAAAAGAACTTATACACCTGACTTTCCTGTTTCAAATTCAAATATTATTATTGAAACTAAAGGACAGTTTAATTCAGCAGATAGAAAAAAGATGAAGCTGATAAAATTACAGAACCCAAAATTAGATATTAGATTTATATTTTCTAATTCAAAAAGCAAAATTGGTAAAAAATCAAAAACAACTTATGGCAAATGGTGTGAGATGTTTGATTTTAAATATCACTGCGTACAATCAACTAAAAAAGAAATACCAGATGAATGGTTAAAAGAAATAAAGGAAATACAAAATGGCAAGACTAGAAACTAAATACATTGTGATACATTGTTCACAAACTAGACCTTCACAAAAGATAGGTGCTAAAGATATAGATAGATGGCACAGAGAAAGAGGTTGGTTAAAAATAGGTTATGCCAAAGTTATTAAAAGAGATGGTACTGTTGAGCAAGGCAGGGCAGATGATGAACTACAAGCACATGTTAAAGAATATAATCATGTATCAACTTCAGTTTGTGTAGTTGGTGGTGCAGTAGAAGAAAACTGGAAAGAACCAGAAGATAATTTTACAGGAGAACAATGGGAAAGTTTAAAGAAAGTTTTAGAAGAACTAGTAATTAAATTTCCTGAAGCAAGAATTGTAGGACATTATGAACTTGATGAAAGAAAAACATGTCCTAACTTTAATGTCAGAGAATATTTATTAAACGAAGATATTAAAGGTTACAAATTCGCAGACAGCACAGTCACTGATGGCGACATACAGGAAATGAAAGATGCAGGAGAACTCTAGCAATTTCATCAGACATGCACCATGCGAAAACTGTGATAGCCAAGACAATTTAGCTATCTACCTAACCCCTGACGGAAGTCATGGGCATACCTACTGTTTTGGTTGTCACAGCTACGAAAAAACTAATGGCGAACTTCCTGAAGTTGCCACAACTAAGAAAATTACAAATATGATTGAAGGAATAACAGAAGCATTACCAAGTAGAAAAATTAATAGTGAGACTTGTAAAAAGTTTAATTATGAAACTGGAACTTACAAAGGTGAGCCAGTACATATCGCTAATTATTATGACAAAGATTATAATAAGGTAGCACAGAAACTACGATTTGCTGACAAAAGATTTATATGGTTAGGCGACCCAGATAAAATTACATTGTTTGGTCAACAAGTATGGCGAGAGGGTGGAGAAAAATCTAAGATAATTTTAACAGAAGGTGAACTAGATTGCCTTTCTGTTAGTGCAGTACAGGGTAACAAATATCCAGTTTGTTCTATACCTTCAGGTTCAGCTAGTGCTAAGAAATTTATTAAAAAAGAACTTCAATTTTTATCTAAATTTAGCAGTATCATTTTAATGTTTGATACAGATGAAGCAGGAGTTAAGGCTTCAGTTGAAGTTGCTAATTTATTACCAGTAAGAAAAGTTAAAATAGCAAGACTACCTGCAAAAGACCCAAGTGAATTATTACAAAAAGGACAGGGTTCTAAAATTATAGATGCTATGTGGGAAGCTAAAGCCTACACACCACAAGGTATTATTCAAGGTTCAGATACTAAAGACTTATTATTAAATGATGAAGAAGTAGAAACTATTCCTTATCTATGGAATGGCTTAAATGAAAAATTACAAGGTATTAGATTTGGCGAATTAAATTTATTGTGTGGTGGTTCAGGCACTGGTAAATCTCAAATGTGTAGAGAGATTGCTTATGACTGTATTATTAAAGGTCACAAGGTTGGTTACATTGCATTAGAAGAAAGTGTAAAGAGAAGTATCAGAGGAATAGTTAGTGTAGGTTTAAATGCACAAATACATAATCCTGAAGTTAGAAAAAAATTTAGTAACGAAAAATTATTAAAAGAATTTGATAAAGTAAAAGACAACATAGCTTTCTACGACCACTTTGGTTCAAGCGATAGTGAAGATTTAATGAACAGAATAAGATACATGGTTCAGTCTTTAGATTGCAAAGTAATTATCTTAGACCATATCTCAATAGTTATTTCAGGGTTACATGATGGAGATGAACGAAGACTTATAGATAACACCATGACTGAATTAAGAAAACTTGTAGAAGAAGTTAAGTGTGCAATGTTTGTTGTCTCACATTTAAAAAGACCCAGTGGAAATTTAGGACATGAAGAAGGTGTTCAAACTTCCTTATCACATTTAAGAGGTTCACATGCACTAGCACAATTATCAGATGCAGTAATAGGTTTTGAAAGAAATCAACAGCATGAAACTGAAAGCAACATAATGATAGTTAGAGTATTAAAAAATAGATTTAGTGGAGAGACAGGAGTTGCCACAAGTCTTATTTATAATAAACAAACTGGTCGGTTAGCAGAGAGTAGTTTTGATGAATGAAGCAATGCTAACTAAATTTATTTTAAGTTATTTAATACAGAAGCCTGAATATTTAAAATTATCAGGTAAGCAACAAAGAATAGCATTTGAAACTTTTAAAACAATAATGACTGCTATTTATCAAGCCATAAAATTTGACAACATATTTCCAGTAATAGTTTGTGGAGACGTACAGGCTAGGAAAACAATTAATCAAGCACTTAAATCAGTGCAACCAATTTTACCAAGCATAGAAAAAATAACTGTGCATTTGGTTCAATAAAGAAAGTAAAACATGAAACTGATATTAGACTTAGAGACCAATGGGTTTCTAGATAAAAAAGATTTAGTAATTCATTGTATAGTTTGCAAGGATATAGAGACTGGTGAGGTCTATTCATATAATCCTAATACTATTAATGACGCACTAGAGTTACTGAACAAAGCTGAAGTTCTTATTGGTCATAATATTACAGGCTTTGATATAAGAGTATTAAAGAAAGTATTAAACTATGAATTTAAAGGTAAAGCATTTGATACGTTACTTTGTTCAAGACTTATATGGACTAATAGACTTGAACTTGATTACAAATTTAAACAGATGCCACCTAAACTTTATGGAAGACATTCTCTTGAAAGTTGGGGTTATAGATTAGGTTTAAGAAAAGGCGATTACCAAGAACATTCTACATTTGACGAATACAATCAAGACATGTTGGAGTATTGCCAACGTGACGTAGAAGTAACTGATTTACTGTTTAAAGAAATAATAAGAAGTAATTATTCAGAAGATGCAATTACTTTAGAACATAAGTTTGCTTATTGGATACAAAAACAAGAAGAACAAGGTATTGATTTTGATGAGAGGTCTGCTGAGACCCTACATTCAATCCTTACAAAGAAAAGATTGGAGATTAGTGACAAGCTATCTTTAGTCTTTTCTGAATGGAAGAAGTCTACAGGTTTTAAAACTTATAAAAGAGACAATATTAAAAGAGGAATAAAAGCAGGAGTTCCTGTTGAACAATTCAAAACTGAAATATTTAATCCAAATAGTAGAGACCATATAGCAGACAGGTTACAAAAAATACTAGGGTGGTCACCTACATCATTTACAGCAACAGGAAAACCAGAAGTGAACGAAAAAATATTGAAAGCACTTCCATATCCTGAAGCAAAACTTTTAGCAGAATATCTTATGATAACAAAAAGATTAGGACAGTTAGCTGAAGGTGAACAAGCATACTTAAAATTAAACAGAAAAGGAAAAATTTATGGAAAAATCATTACTAATGGTGCATTGTCAGGCAGGTGTACGCATCATCACCCAAATCTTGCACAGTGTGTTAGCAGTGGTTCTCCATTTGGTAAAGAATTTCGTTCCTTATTTACTGCTCCTTCCAGTATGGTTATGTGTGGCATTGACTTTTCTGGTTTGGAGTTGCGTGTGTTGGCTCATTATCTCAACGTATATGACAATGGTGATTTTTCAAAAAAACTTTTGGAAGATGATATTCATACCATCAATCAAAAAGCCACAGGACTACCCACTCGTGATAAAGCTAAAACTTTTATTTATGCTTTCATTTATGGAGCAGGAAATGAGAAACTCGGTGAAATCCTTAAAGTCAATAATGACGAAGCCAAAAGAATAAGACAAAGATTTGAAGCATCACTACCTTCATTAAAAACTTTAACAAATACAGCTAAACATAAATTTAGACTTGCAACTTTTGTTAAAGGTTTAGATGGTAGAAAATTAATTCCTAGAGCAGAACATTCAGTTTTAAATACACTTATTCAAAGTGCAGGAGCATTACTTGTAAAACAAGGAACAATTATTCTTAATGAAGAATTACATAAGAATGGTTTTAAATGGGGTGATGATTATGCAATGGTCTTACATGTCCATGATGAAATGCAGTTCATAGTAAAACCTGAAAGACTAGAAAAATTTAAAGAAATAGCACAAGGTATGTTTAAGAAAACACAAGACCATTTTAATTTCAAATGTCAGTTAGACGGTGAAATGAAGGTTGGAAGCAACTGGAGTGAAACACACTAACAAGTTTGACCTTGACCTAAAGTTTGGTCAGAGTAAAGAAAACGAACTTCAAGAAGCAATAGAAGGCAAAGTAGAATGTAAGGCAGATAGACTAACTGTACGAACAGGTAACTTCTTTTTAGAAATAGAAAGTAGAGGAAAGCCTTCTGGTATAATGGTTTCTGCTTCACCTTACTACGCAATATGTTTTGTTGTTGAAGGTAGAAAAAAAGACATCTGGGTTTTGATACCCACAAAAATTCTCAAAAAATTAATGAAGAAATTTCCCATCAAAGCAGGTGGAGACAAGTGGACTTCTAAAGGTCACATCATTCCTAAATGCGAATTACTCAACTTAACTTTATAAATATGAAAAAATTATTAAAAACTAAAATTAAATTACCAGACATAGATACAGAAGATTTTCCATACAAATTTTATAAAGTCTGGTGGAGTGATATTATTTCAAGTCCTAATTGGGAAACAATTCCACAACTAAAAAAATCAAAGACAGCAGTGTGCATAACAATGGGTTGGTTGTTATCAACAAATAAAAACACTTACGTTTTCATTGGTGACATTAACTTCAATGAAGATGGAACAATCAATGAGGGTGGTAACTCAACAGTAATACCAAAATCAAACATATTAAAACTAAAGGAGATTAAACTATGACGGAGTTGACAGACGCACACTTTGAATTACACAGTGCGAATAAAGCTAGAAGACACCAAGCAAAAAAGAATGGACATACAATACACAGTTTCCTAGATGACAAGCAAACAACTATGTTAGTTGATGCTGACTTACTAGCCTACAAGATTACTTCTAAATTAGAAGAACCTATTGACTGGGGAAATGACCAATGGACATTACACTGTGACTTTGGGGTAGCTAAGCAATTATATGCACAAGCCTTAGAGTATTACATGAACCTTACAAATTCTAATTCATATATAAATGTATGGAGTGATAGTATTAATTTTAGAAAACAAATAGATAGTGATTATAAATCTAATAGAAAGAAAATTAGAAAACCTGTTTGTTATAAAGCATTAAGAGAATGGGTTATTAAAACTTATAGAAGTGAAGTTTATAAAAACCTAGAAGCTGATGACACAATAGGAATATTAGCTACAGGTGAGTATAAAAATAAATCAATAATTATATCTGGCGATAAAGATATGAGAACAATACCTGCGTTTCACTGTTCTATGATTGATAATCAAATTGAAAAAATTGATGAGAATTTAGCAGATTATAATTTCTGCACACAAGTTTTAACAGGTGACCAGACAGATGGTTATAAAGGTTGTGCAGGAGTAGGTCATGTTAAAGCCAGTAGATTACTAGATAATAAGAAGACACTAGATGAAAACTGGAAAGCAGTAATAGAAGAATATCAACGTAATAAATATACAGTTGATGATGCTTACCACCAAAGCAGATTAGCAAGAATACTAAGACATGGTGAATACAATTTAAAAACAAATAAACCAACATTATGGAGTTACGAATATGCTAAGTACAGAAATACTGGACAAAGTAAAAAAGCTAGTTAGTTCAGATAGAGCAAAACAGAACGGAGACATAGTAGAGAACCATGAAAATATCGGAAGATTATGGAGTGGTTATTTACAAAACAAAACTAAGTTAAATATAAATATATTGCCTGAAGATGTGGCAAACCTAATGGTCTTATTGAAGATAGCTAGAAGTCAAGGGGGTGCTTTTAACCTTGATGATTTTGTTGATATGACTGGGTATTCTGCAATCGCAGGGCAAATTACTAGCAAAAGACATGAACTAGGTGACACTTTAGGAGTATCTAATGATAAAAAAGCCAATAATAAGTAAAGAAGTCATTGAATACTTAGACGAATTATTCCCTAATAAATGTCCAAACATTGAAGATAATGAAAAACAAGTTTGGTTTAAGTCAGGTCAAAGAAGTGTCGTCAATCATTTAATCAAAGAAAAACAAGTTCAAGAGGAGAGTTAATTTATGTGTATGCCTAAAGCACCTAGTCCACCACCTGCTCCTGTGGTCTTACCACCTGCTACACCTTCAGTGTCTAATGCTACTACAAAGCAAAAAGCACCTACAGAAGCAAGTACAGATGCGTCAAGAGATACTACAGTAGCATCAAACTACAGCAGAAAAAGAGTTGGTAGAGGTTCGTTAAGAATACCTTTATCTGGTGGTAGTGGTCTAAATTTCCCTACTAGCTAATATGTGTGGAAACCCTAGAGTTAAATCGTTAAATGACGACAGTGTCAAAGTACATTCAGAATTAAATAAAATGGGTAAGGGAGTTAAATCTATTCCTAAAAAAGGAATGACACAAAAATCTAAAGAAAAAAATGCTAATGCAGTAAGTAACACAATCTTAAATGCAAATGCAATTAGAAATAGATTAGGAATAAAAAAGAGAATACCCACTGGAAATATATCTTCTGGTAGTGGATTACAAATACCTAGTTAATGGAAAGATACTCACTAAGTGAAAACACTAACAACTATAAAGAAAATTCAGTTGAAGGTCAGTACCAAAAGCTAGAGATAGAAAGAGAAACATATTTAGAAAGAGCAAGAGAAAGTGCAGAATTAACTATTCCTCATTTATACCCACCAAAAGGTAACAATGCTAACACAGAATACCCTACACCATACCAATCGGTAGGTGCTAGAGGTGTTATGAACTTAGCATCAAAACTAATGTTAGCTTTATTCCCACCACAAGCACCATTCTTTAGAATTGATGTAGATGAATTAGTCTACAAATCTATTGAAGGTGACCCACAACAAAAGAAAATTATAGAACAAGGATTAGCCAAAATTGAGAAATCAGTTATGGATAATATTGAAGTACAGAACGATAGAGTTGCTGTATATGAAGCACTTAAACATTTAATTGTAGGTGGAAACTGCTTATTACATTTAACTGATACAGGATTAAGAACTTATAGATTAGAAAACTATGTAGTTAAAAGAGACCCACAAGGTCATGTATTAAAAATTATTATTAAAGAAAGTGTAGTGCCTGACACTTTACCCCTTAAAATTGCTAAAGCATTAGGTAAAGAACAAGACACACAACAAGATAAAACTTTAGATTTATATACGTGTGTAAGAAAAGAAGGTAAAAAATATATTGTCCATCAAGAAGTTAAAGGACATGTTCTTTATGAAAAAACTTACAATGCAGATAACTTACCATTCATTGCATTAAGATTTAATCGTATTGACGGAATGAATTATGGGAGAGGTCATATAGAAAATATAATCGGTGACCTTCGTAGTTTAGAAGGATTAACAAAAGCAATTCTAGAAGGTTCTTCAGCTTCAGCTAAAATGTTATTTATGGTTGCTCCTAATGGAACAACTAGAGCATCTTCTATTGCTAAAGCACCTAATGGTGCAATCATTGAAGGTTCAGCAACAGATGTTTCTGTACTACAAGCTAATAAATTTGCAGACTTTAGAGTAGCAATGGAAACAATGCAGAGAGTAGAACAAAGACTTAATTTTGCATTTCTTTTAAATGCTTCAGTCCAAAGACAAGCAGAAAGAGTTACTGCTACAGAAGTACAGTTAATTGCAAATGAACTTCAAGAAGCATTAGGTGGAGTTTATGGAATATTAACAACAGAATTTCAGCTACCTTATATTAATACAAAGTTAGCAATGTTAAGACAAAAAGGATTACTACCTGACCTACCAAAAGACATAGTTAAAGTTAAAATTATTGTTGGTATGGAAGCATTAGGCAGACAATCAGATAGATTGAAATTACTTCAGTTTATCTCAGATTTAGCAAATACACTTGGTGCAGAAGTTCTTGCTAAATATATTAATCTTGATGACGCAATCAAAAAGTTTGCAATAGCAAATCAGATTGACACAGCAGGTTTAATTAAATCAAGTGAACAACTACAACAAGACGAGCAACAAGCACAACAACAACAGATGGCACAGCAGATGCAGAATACTGCAACTGACCCTAGAGTAGCAATAGAGATGGGAAAACAATTCGCTAACTCTGGTGGCACTGCAAATGTTGAAGGTGATGAACTTGTCCTTAACCAATCGGAGTAATATATGTCAACAGAAAAAGTAGAAATAAATTCTGCTGTAGCAGAGAAAACAACAGAACAACAAGTTCAAGATTTAAAAGAACAAGGTATTGATATTAATACTTTAGAAAGTGAAGATGGTTCAAGAGTAATTGCTAGTGAGCCTGATACACAAACACAAAATACTGAAAACCAAAGACCAGAATGGTTACCAGAAAAATTTAAAAATGCTGAAGAATTATCTAAAGCATATTCTGAATTAGAAAAACAATTCTCTGGTCAAAAAGCAGAACCAGTTAAAGAAGAAACTGATGAAATTGCTATACCAAAACCAGAAACTGTAGCACCTGAATTAAATACTTTAGATAAATATTCAGAAGAATATGCAGAGAATGGTGAGTTAGGTGAAGCTAGTTATAAAGAGTTAGCTAAACAAGGTTTATCAAAAGAACTTGTTGATGGTTATATTGCAGGACAAAGAGCCATAGCTGATACACAAACTGCTGAAATACATTCAGTCGTTGGTGGCAAAGCAGAGTATGATGAACTTATCACATGGGCAGGAACTAATCTATCTGAAGCAGAACAAACTGCTTTTAATGATTTAACTGCAACTGGAACTACAGAACAAATTAAAATGGCAGTTCAAGGTCTTATGACTAAAGCAGGTGTCACAGCTACATCTCAACAGAAATTTGTTCAAGGTGATGTTAATAATATATCTACAGAACAATTCACTTCAGTATCACAAGTAACTGATGCAATGAATGACCCTAGATATGACAAAGACCCTGTTTATAGAAAAGAAGTAGAAAGAAAACTAGGAAACAGTTCAGTGTTTTAATGGCAAGAGATTACAGAAAAGAATATGACAATTATCATTCTTCAGAAAAACAGAAGAAGAATAGAGCAGGTAGAAATCTTGCTAGAAGAATGATGAAGAAAAGAGTTGGTATCAAAGGTAAAGACGTACACCATAAAGATGGCAACCCTCAAAATAATTCTCCAAGTAATCTAGCTATAACATCAATAAAATATAATAGGTCAAGAAATGCTTAATTTTATATTACCTTTATTAAAAAATCCTCTCACAAGAATTATTGCAGACAAGACAGTCTCAGCGATAAATCATTCAATTGAGAAGAAAAAGGTAGTAAGAGCAAAGGAAATTGAAGCTGAACAGAACGTCAGTTTGGCTCAAATTAAATCTAGCAATACAAGTATTAAAGATGAAGTTTTAACTATTAAAATAGCTCTAATTTTTCTTTTTATTTTCTTACCTCAAACTCAACCATATATGGAAAAGGGTTTTGAGATTTTAAAAAATGCACCTACAGAATTTTGGTACGCAGTTTTAATCGTCTATTCTGGTTCATTTGGTTTATCAACAATTAAAAGCATAACAAAGAAAAAATAATGTCACTAGTAGCAAACATTCAGAGAAGACGTAAATTAGGTATTTCTAGAAGTAAGAAAAAATCTACTATATCTCCTAAATCTTATAAAGCCATGAAGAACAAGTGGAAAAAGAAAAGTGGCTAAGACAAAGTTCAATAAAGAAGCAGTCTTACATGAAACACGTTCAAGATTTAAAAAGACAAGCATAGGTAAAAAAGCAAATTTATCTATGATGAATAAAAGTAAAAGAAGACACCATAAAAAATAATCACCATCTCTTGTAAGAGA
>Ga0115560_1001189_pt1 | contig 18751 bp, 14 predicted proteins | sample COGITO_mtgs_1105_5_FD_87278 | JGI IMG/M metagenome (GOLD analysis project Ga0115560, IMG submission 87278) | Pelagic marine microbial communities from North Sea - COGITO_mtgs_110509 | ecosystem: Environmental > Aquatic > Marine > Epipelagic | place: Germany:Helgoland, sampling site Kabeltonne... | reverse complement strand
TCTGGATCAGCATCGCCTGCGAGTGAAAGCACACCATCAACATTGGCATTACCGCCAACTTGGAGGTTGCCACCGTCCTCGACGGTAGTCTGTTCATAATTATTCAGACCTGAGACCAATGCTTCAAAGTCAGCAATGGACATCGCATTGATTCCAGCCTCTAGAGCAGGAGCATCTGCAAAAGGTCCACCGGGAATGGCCGCCTCGATGTAACTTCCTGGATTACTTGGGTCCTCGTACACCGCTACATATTCTTGAGTTCCAGAGATCGGAAGACCTTCAGATGGGTGTCCATCTGGAAACACCTCGTATTTTGCAGCAAACTGAAGAATCTGCTGCCCACCTTGGGTAGTGGTAGTACCCGCAGAGGTGGTAATGTTCCCGTTCTCATCAATGAGGGTATTTCCATTCGTGGCAATCTCATCCGTCCGGTCGTAATCACGGGTGATGAAAAATTCCGTGTCAACAGGGCCGCCAGGGACTTCCACCTTTCCAACGACATTATTATCAGTCGATGAAGAAGTGGTTGCGGTCGTCACGGCTCCAACAGTGAGTTTATTGTCAATCAAAACATCAGCTTCACCATCGAATTGAATGTCGATAGCAGAATCATCACCATCTTCAGCACGAAGGCGCTGAGTCCCATCAAGTTCTTCAGTAATCAAGGAATTATCACCGATGTGAACGATTTGATTGCCGTCGGCATTGGTGCCTGTGCTGCTGATTAGTTCCGAGCGATCTGCAACTTCTGCGTTGATGTCAGCCTGGAGCAGTGCGTCGGCAGCATCGCTGTCAGCTTCGTTCTGGTCTACGTCATTCTGAATAAGCATGTCGGCTGCAGCGAACTCACCGCGAATTGCAGTGTCAGCTGCATCACTGTCAGCTTCGTTCTGGTCTACGTCATTCTGAATAAGCGTGTCGGCTGCAGCGAACTCACCGCGAATTGCAGTGTCAGCTGCATCACTGTCAGCTTCGTTCTGGTCTACGTCAATCTGAATAAGCGTGCCGGCTGCATTTATGTCAGCCACCAGGTCGGTGCCTAATTGTCCAGACACTGTACCAGCGATCGTGTCACCATTGGAGTCTGTATATTGCGCACTAGCCCACGGCGCAAAAAGCGCCAAGACAGCCAACACTGCGATTTCTTTAGTATATTTTTTCATTGTATGTTTTATTGTTTGTTTGATTAGCGATTTCCACGATCGGGTGAAAACGATGAGACACCACCACTGGTGAAATTTGCTTCCGGTTCTTCGAACTCTTGGAACAGTTGCTCCAGCAAGACACCGGGCATTTCCTCTACATGGCATGACGAGCCAACAGCTAAAGCCTCGATGCTCTCTGCTGTAGCTTCGTTGAGGTCTAGTTGGATTAGCTTTTTATGCATGCCTTTGACTTTTATATTAATATTAGTTAGTTTTAGATTTTCTAGAAATCATACTCATTCTACATACAAGCGGCTGCCGTCAACCTTTTTTTAGACATTCTAGGAAATTTATACAGTGACGGGGCACCGCCCTCCAGAAGCTGAAAAAATTGAATCCAACCTGCGCCCATCCACGTCATTTCCGCGCTCAAAGAAACCAGGCAGGCCCCTAGGCGCTCGGCCGTCTTCGTAAAAATCAGCTGCAATTTCAAAGAGGGGCGGGTCAGGCGGCCACCTAAAGGAAGCCGCATACCTGTGTCCGCTAGTTTAGCGCGGGACGCGTTCCTGTAACTCTTGTAGTTTGCGGCCCCCCTTGATCTAATGGCACCCTAAGAAATCAACCGCCTGAATGCTGTGTTGCCAAATTTCACTCTTTTGAGCGCAATACTAAGTATTATAGCTATATTAACTTGCGTTGACTCCTATTCCGCCCGCCCCCTTAAAAACTACAAAAATACAAAGGTCATGAAAAAGACACAATTAAACTGTTGGATCCCCGAAAATACATTTCAACTTATCGACTCAAGAGCGAAGAGGTTAGGCATGAAAGCCTCTGCTTATGGATCCATGATTTTGAACACTTGGGCAGAGTCCGGAAAGGGCGTCACCCAAATTGAGGCTGAGATAGAAGCGTTACAAGTAGCCGAGCCGCAACGCCCTTATAATAAAAAAAAGTAGGTTCTTCGCTATTTTTAATGGATCCATGAAAACCGGAACACTCAATGACCTCTGAGAAGAGGAATGGCTTGAGATTCTAAACCGGAGAGTTTTACCGCGGAGGCACCGACGTAGCACGAGTAGCGCGGAAATGGTAAAGCGTGGAGCGCTTTGCCCCGAAGGGGTGATGAGAGCGGATGCCCTTTGGGCGAGCGAGGAACAAACGGAGCAGTGATAGACTTAGAATTACAGGACGAGAGGCTTGATCCCATCTTTTAAGACGGGCCCATTAAAATTCATTAGCAGTCCCACCCGGCACTGCGTCAGCCGCATATAAGTTTGCACCTCAATTGCAGCGCCCATGATCTTCTTCGTCAGTTCTTCCTCAATAAGTGATTCATTCATAAATAATGAGAGTTTTAAATCTCTGATGACAAGCAAGCCTCCTCCGTGTCTCGGTGTCTCCAGCGCAGCGAGTGGTTGAAAATCAGAACACTGAGTGGCCTACCATTAAAAATAGCGAAGAACCAAAAAGAAAAAGCCGCCCTGAGACGGCCTCAGGCAAAGCCTACCTACCGGCGCACATCTTCCAGATCATCGGATCGTCACATAGCTTCCTGAATAAAGGAAACTATTGGCTTCGATCACGGAGGTGCTCGAAAGATGGTATGGTGATTTTCTGGAGCGCGAGTGGCCCCAGCTCTACGAGCGCGGCGACTTCTCCCACACCTCAGGCCTTGATCTGGATGTTGCCACGTTGCAACACGCCACCGACATCCGATTTATTTGTAGCGCCACTCTTCAGGCGCTTGATTGTCGTCGCCTTGTTACCAAAGGCTTCCAAGAAAGCATAAGGGAACGCTTCAGCCTCAAAAGGCTGCTCGGCCAGCAGGGATACGGCTTCTTCAATTTCTACGGCGTTCATTCTACGGGATTAATCATTTTTGAATATTGCGACGACTCGGATCATTGTTTGCTCAGCACCGAAATTATTTTCTTTGGTGACACGACTGCGATCGGACTTCGGCGGAACCCCTTGGTATCCCGCGATACAAGATAGTCAGCATGACCTTCCACCGCAGACGAAATCTGAAGTGCATCTTCATAGTCATGTGAGTTGTATACAAATGCACGCTGCGCCTGAACGCTGCCAGTCGCAGGAATTTCAAAGACCTTCAGCAGCTCTTGGATGATTTCATCCGCTGATGTTTTTCCGAATTTCTTCGCGCAAAGATAGCTCAAAATCGAGAGTGAGTGCCAGGCGCAAAGATTCGTCGCAGCGACCTGCTCCGTTTGCTTCAGTAATTTGACTGCATCTGAGTGTCCAGGTCTGGCCTGATCAAACAGATCCATCAACACATTCGCATCCCAGAAAACCTTCACGCGAATTTTTCTTCGAGGTGCTGATGGTAGTCCTTTTCGTTCATCGGCTGCCCCTCTGCCGGGTGCCGCTCGATCCAGTTAAGAATGCCATCAATTGACGGACATGCCGACTTCCCCTCCGCCTTGGCCTGTATTTGTTGAAATGCTTCTGCGGAAAGCACCACCGCAACGGTGCGCCCCTTCTTCGAGATCTCCACCGGTGCTTTCTGGGTGGCTTCCAGTAGCTCGCCAAAGTGATTTTTCGCCTTAGTTGCAGAAATGACGGTCATAATACGACGAATAGCCATTTTAGCTATTTGAGCAAGTTCAATCGAACGCTGGCTGGTGAACGGATAAAAGCATCAAAGACTGTTAGAAGTCGCTTTTGACCACTTCCTCGAGCAAGGCTTCAGTCGGCGGGTTTTGCCCTTTTCTCAATCGACCGCAGCCGTTTATGCACCCATCTACGCCCAGCGTATGCACGCAGGGCTCGGCATCGGCGAATTGGATCTATTGCTGGCCGCCATCGCCACCGAGCACGGCGCCCGGATCGCCACGCGCAACATCAGCGACTTCGACCAAACCGGCGTCAAGATTATCAACCCGTGGACGGCATCGATCTAACTACCCCCTAATTTTACCTTGCAGATCTGAATCTTTAATTCCATTTTGCAAGAATGTTAGAGCGGCAGATCAGCGGTCAAATCCAGAATGGGCTACGCCGTCAAGCGGCGGTTGCGCTAATCGGCCCGCGCCAGGTGGGCAAAACCACACTCGCCCGAACTTTGGGCGAAGCGCAGAACGGCTTGTACCTAGATCTGGAGAGCCCCCGGGATCGCGCCAAGCTCGCAGACCCGGAGCTTTTCTTGGGTCAATACACGGATCGCTTAGTCATCCTCGACGAAATCCACCGGGTGCCGGAAATTTTCCAGCCCCTGCGAGGCATCATCGACGAGGGACGGCGAAACCAAAAAGGCACGGGGCGCTTTTTGCTACTTGGCTCCGCCTCGATGGATCTCCTCAAGCAATCCGGCGAAAGTCTGGCCGGGCGCATCGAATATGTGGAAATGAACCCACTCAATTGCCTCGAAGTGGCCAATGAGAAAGAGGCGCTGATGCGTCTCTGGGTACGGGGCGGCTTCCCCGATAGTTTTCTGGCTAAAAGTGACGAAGATAGCTTTGCCCACCGGAGTCACTTTATCCGCACTTACCTCGAACGTGACGTGCCCCAATTCGGCTTCCGGATCCCTGCCGAGACCTTGGAACGCCTCTGGACGATGCTGGCTCACAGCCAAGGAGGCCTACTCAACGCGGCGAAGTTGGGTGCATCCCTCTCCCTCACAGGACGGACGATCAGCAACTACATTGATCTATTGTCCGACCTCTTGTTGGTTCGCCGTCTACAGCCCTGGCATGCCAATACGAAAAAACGCCTCGTCAAATCACCTCGTGTTTATGTCCGAGACAGCGGACTGGCCCACGCACTATTAGGACTAACGGACTTCGGCCAAGTCGCGGGACACCCGGTGCTCGGATCGAGTTGGGAAGGCTTTGTCATTGAAACCCTGCTCGCCTTCGCACCCGATCGGAGTCTTGCCGGATTTTACCGTACCAGTGCCGGCGCCGAAATCGATCTGGTCCTGCAACTCCCCGGGAAGACAAAGCCTTGGGCGATTGAGATCAAATATGGCCTCACCCCCAAGCCTAGCCGCGGCTTCCATCATGCGATCGAGGACTTGAACGCGGACAAAGCCTTCGTCGTCTATTCCGGCGACGAGCGCTACCCCTTGAATGAAAACACAGAAGCCATCAGCCTACGGGAACTCTCCGCGCTGCTTTGCAAATGACCCGCTACCTGCTTGATGCACCTAGAATAGACATTTCCGCAAGGGGGTAATCGTACAACGCGTAGCGGGCTCGCTTGCGAGCGCCCGAAAGCGATGGGTTATGCACGAGAGCGACCACAGCAAAACCGGGCGACTCATCATGCAGTTGTCCGGAGAATCCCCGTCTCCTGATTTAACCGCAGAGTTCGCAGAGCGCGCGGAGAGAAAAAAGAGAAGCAATTATACTCACTCTGACTCCACGGCCTCTGCGTTCTCAAGCGTAGCGAGCGGTTAAAATTTGCGCATGAGAGGTCGGGGAATCGCGATCTTACACAGGTCGTGAGATTCTACACTCGGGGACTCACCGCCAGTCCTCGACGGCCAAGCCGTTCACTCGCCGAAAACCTTTGTCGTTCGTCACACAGATCAGCCCTAAACTTTTCGCATGGGCGGCGATTAGCATATCGTACGCGCCAATCGTCAAACCTTCGCTCTCCAACTGGAGGCGGACGTCACCGAAGGCTTCGGCTGCCGCCTCGTCAAACTCGACTGCCTGGAACTTTTTGCAGAAATTTCGCGTAGCCGGAATGTGTTTGTCCGGCTTGGGCGATTGCTTCGCTCCGTGTATCAACTCCGCGACCACAATCGAAGAAAGGCAGAATTCCCCAAAAGGTTTCGACTTCATTCGGTGACGGGTATCGCCGACATCGCGGATGAAATCGACGCAAGCATTCGTATCGAGCAAGTAAGTCATTCGAATTGTACCGACTCATCCGCTTCGAGGGTCTCAGCCTCTTGAAGCATGAAATCCCCGCCAAATTCGGAGGCCAAGTCCTCCAATTCGCTCCAATCGTTCTTACTAGGGCGAATGATCAGACAGTCGCCCTGCCGGGTCATCGTGACCGCATCGCAGTCGAATGACCACCGCTTGGGAATCCTCACCGCCTGATTGCCGCCGTTTTTAAATAGCTTTGTGCTGACCATATCCCAAACCTATGCAGGCAGCCTATGCAAGGCAAGCTAAATGCTCATGCTCGCCCCATCAAGAAAGGACAACCGACGGGGTTCAAGATTTCATAACTTTTTAATATTTCCCAAGAAGGACTCTTATCTTTCCAGGAAAATTTTCTAAAAAATAGCTTCTGCTTGCATTGCCGAATTGCGGGCGCAATCTGGCCATTCCATGCCCGCCAAAGATACCGAATTCGTCCACCTCCACGTCCATACTGACCACAGTCTGCTGGACGGGTGCAGCCGGACGGATAAGCTCTGCGAGCGGGCGGCGGAGTTGGGGATGAAGGCGCTCTCCATCACCGACCACGGCGTCCTCTACGGGCTCACGAGCTTCTTCAAACAGGCGGAAAAGCACGGCATCAAGCCGCTGCTGGGCTGCGAGATCTACCTCGTTTACGAAGACGAGCTAGCCACGGTGAACGAGGAGCGCGCCAAGCAAAAGTCCCGCCACATGGGGCTGCTCGCGCGCAATTTCACCGGCTACCAGAATCTTTGCAAAATTGTCTCCAAAGCGCACACCCAGGGCTTTTATCGCAATCCGCGCACGGATCTGAAGACGCTGGCCGCGCACAGTGAAGGGCTGATCGGTTTTTCCGGCTGCCTCGCCGCCGTCATCCCGAAATTCCTGCTCGCGGGCGAGTTCGACCAGGCGCGCGAGGCCGCCGCCAAGTTCGTCGATATTTTCGGCAAGGACTACTTCATCATCGAGATTATGGATCATGGCATTGAGGAGCAACGCCGGATCATTCCCGACCTGCTCAAGATCGCCACCGAGTTCGGGCTCAAAGTCGTCGCCACTAACGACGTGCACTACGTCAAAAACACCGACTGGGAGCCGCACGATTCTCTACTCTGCATCCAGACCGGGGCCAAGGTGGCCGACGAGAAGCGCATGCGCTACGACGCGCAGCAGTTCTACCTCAAATCGCGCGAAGAAATGGAGCTCGCCTTCAAGGAAGTGCCGGAGTCGATCACCAACACCTCCGCTGTAGCCGAGATGTGTGAGGTCAAACTCCCCTTCGGCGAAGACCACTACCCCGTCTATGAGCGCCCCATCGAAATCGAAAGCGGCGACGATCACGAAAATTTCGACCGCGTGCTCGACATCTACGTCGAAAAGAAAAACGAAATCCTCGTCCGCGATGGCGAAGCCCCCATCCAACTGAGCGAGGAAGAGCGCACGAAGCAGAAAAGCAACGGCCTCTACCTCTTCGAGCTTTGCAAGGGGGGCCTCAAGGAGCGCTACGGTACCGACTACGACAAATGCCGGGCGGATTGGGACAACGCCTCCGCCGAGGACAAGCGCTACTGCGAGCAACTGGATTACGAACTGGCCATCATCACCGGCACCGGATTTGTGGATTACTTCCTCATCGTTTGGGACTTCATCGCCTGGGCGCGTAAGCAGGGTATCCCGGTGGGCCCCGGCCGTGGTTCGGGCGCGGGTTGCATCGTGGCCTACGTGCTTAAAATCACCGATATCGACCCGCTCAGTTTCGGTCTGCTCTTCGAGCGGATGCTCAATCTGGAACGTGTCTCCCCGCCCGACTTCGACGTGGACTTTTGTATGCGTCGGCGCGACGAAGTGGTCAACTACGTGCGGGAGAAATACGGTAAAGACCGCGTGGCCAACATTATCACCTTCGGCACCTTCGGAGCAAAGATGATCATCCGCGACCTCGCTCGGGTCAACGACCTCGACTTCGCCGAGTCTAATAAACTGGCCAAGATGATCCCCGACGAGCTGAACATCACGCTCGACGATTCGGTCAAAAAATCGCCCGAGTTGGCCGCCGAGATCAATCGGAATCCTGTCGCCCGCACCATAATCGACCAAGGGCGCGTGATCGAGGGCATGATCCGCAATACCGGTAAGCACGCATGCGGCGTCATCATCGCCGACCAGGATATCACCAACCTTATCCCCGTCACCCTGCAGGAAGGTGATCTGACCACCCAGTATCCGAAGGGCCCTTCTGAAGACCTCGGACTGCTCAAGATGGACTTTCTTGGACTGAAGACCTTGACGGTCATTTCCGACGCGGAGAAAAACGTGCAGGCCACCCGCAACCAGCTGGACTTCAGCGTGGAAAAAGTCCCGCTTGACGACAAAGAGACTTTCGACCTCCTCAACTCTGGGCGTACGACCGGCGTATTCCAGCTGGAATCCGGCGGCATGCAGCAACTCTGCCGCCAGATCGGCCTGAGCTCCTTCGAGGAGATCATCGCGCTGATCGCCCTCTATCGACCGGGGCCCATGCAGTTTATTCCGCAGTTTATTGAAGGTAAAAAAGACCCCAGCACAGTGGTCGTCCCCCACCCGCTGCTCAAGGAACTGGTCGAAGAGACCTACGGCGTTCTGGTCTACCAGGAACAGGTCATGCAATCCGCGCAGATCATCGCCGGCTACACGCTCGGCGGCGCGGACATCCTCCGCCGTGCGATGGGTAAGAAGATTAAGTCCGTCATGGACGCGCAGAAGGATGTCTTCATCAAAGGCGCCAAAGAGACCAACGACATCGACCGCCGCACGGCCGAGTCGATCTTCGCTTTGCTCGAAAAATTCGCGCAATACGGCTTCAACAAATCGCACTCCGCCGCTTACGCGATGCTCAGCTATCGCACGGCTTATTTGAAGGCCAACTACCCGGTCGAGTTTATGGCCGCCGTGCTCACTTCGGAACAAGGCAACGCGGACAAGATTTCCCACTTCCTCGCCGAGTGTAATGCGATGAACGTGCCCGTGCTCAGCCCCGACGTGAACGAGTCGGGCGCGGACTTCACCCCTGTGATTGAAAACGAGCAAGGCTGTATCCGCTTCGGCATGGCATCGATCAAGGGCGTGGGCGAAGGCGCCGCACAGGTCATCATTGCCGAGCGCGAAGCCAACGGTGCCTACGAAGACTTCACCGACTTCATCGTCCGCAACGCCGACAAAGCGGTCAATCGTCGCGTCATGGAAGCCCTCATCAAAACCGGCGGCTTCGACTCTCTGGGCGAAGATCGCGCGAGCCTCCTCCACGGCCTCGATGCCGAACTGGCCGAAGCCGAAAGCGCACGGAGAGACCGCGAAGCGGGGCAAGCCAGCCTCTTCGACATGCTCGGGGGCGACGATGCCGGCATAGCGGAGGAGGACAAGCCCGGTAACAACCGCCGGACGGTCGACGCCATGACGATGACAGAAAAGCTCCGCTACGAAAAAGAGCTGCTCGGCTTCTACATCTCCGGCCACCCCATGGACGCCTACGCGGGGATCGACAGCGCGATCGATAGCTTCGGCCACCCCGATGAGTTGGTTAATTTCGACGACCGCAGCACCTTTCGCCTCTGTGGCATCGTTAGCAACCTCGCCATAAAATACACCCGTAAAGACAGCAAGCAAATGGCCGTCTTCAATCTCGCCACGCGCACACACAGCTACGAGATGATCATGTTCCCCGATCCCTATGCGAGAGAAGGCCAACGACTGGAGGATGGAAAACTCGCGCTTATTCAAGGCCTCGTCGGCCGACGCAACGGCGAGATGAGCCTCGCCGCGCACAACATCTACGACCTCGAAAGCTCGATCCCGAAGATCATCCAGCGGATTAATTTCATCCTCCACCCGATTGGCAAGGCGACCCACTTCATCGAGCTCCTCCGAGAAACGATCGACGACCAATACGGCGAGACCCGCGTCAACATCAGCTTCCTCATCGATGCGCAAATCGTCGAAGCTCATACCGCCCAATCGCTCACCTTCACCATCAGCAGCACGAACTTTAAGCGGCTCCGCCGCCACCCCGCCCTCGCCGGCGTCCGGATCGAAGCTGTGGCCCTTAAACCCATCGATGACCGTCGCCCCTGGGAAAAACGACAGCGGGCCGGATAATCACGCACCCCCGTTCCTTTAGATACGAGGCGCTGCTTGCCCTGCAGTGCGGCTACCTGAAGGAAGCCGCCTACGATCGAACCGCTTGTCGTATCCCCGTTCCTTTAGGTGCGGGGCGTTGCTTGCCCGGCGGTGCGGCTACCTGAAGGAAGCCGCCTACGATCGACCCACCTGACGTATCCCCGTTCCTTCAGGTGCGGGGCGCTGCTCGCCCGAAGGTGCGGCTACCTAAAGGAAGCCGCCTACGATTGACCCGCCTGTCGCACCCCGTTCCTTTAGGTGCGGGGCGCTGCTTGCCCGGCGGTGCGGCTACCTGAAGGAAGCCGCCTACGATCGACCCACCTGACGTATCCCCGTTCCTTTAGGTGCGGGGCGCTGCTTGCTCTGCGGTGCGGCTACCTGAAGGAAGCCGCCTACGATCGACCCGCCTGTCGTATCCCCGTTCCTTTAGGTGCGGGGCGTTGCTCGCCTGGCGAGATTCAAGTTGCTTCAATCGCATCCAGGGTTGATGTATGACGTCTACAATTGGTATGCTTCCCATCCACGAACAGTTTTACACCTTCCAGGGCGAGGGCATCCATGCCGGGCGGGCGGCCTACTTCATCCGCACCTTTGGCTGCCCGGTGCATTGCCCCTGGTGCGACTCGGCGGGCACTTGGCATCCCGACTATATTCCGGAAAAGATAGAGCGCTGGAGCTCTCAGGATCTCGCGGCCGAGGTGGCCAAAACGAAGGCCGAGTTTGTTGTCGTAACAGGAGGTGAGCCAGCGATCCATGATCTGGCGCCTTTGGTCGACGCGTTGCACGCCCATGGGCAAAAAGTGCATCTGGAAACAAGTGGTGCCTTTCCGATTCGGGGCGATTTCGATTGGATCACCCTGAGTCCAAAGCGGTGGAAACTGCCACTGCTGGACAATATAAACCGAGCGGACGAATTTAAAATCATCGTCGACCAAGTCGGCGCAATTGGGGAGTATGCAGCTGTCCTTGGCGCTCAAGATAAACCTGTCTGGCTGCATCCGGAATGGTCAAAACACAGCGACGCGGCCACGCTCAACTCGATCACGAATTGGGTGAAGACGCATGGGGCGCCTTACCGAGCGGGCTGGCAGATGCACAAGCACTATGCCGCCGATCAAATCGATCCGCGCAGTGCGCAGCCTGCCCCTCTGGGTGGCGATCCGGCCAAGGGCTTTTGATAGGCAAGATCGGGTACGCGCTTCTTTTGGAGCGATGCGCCCAAAAAAAGCCCGCATGCCTGGTCGACAGCGGGCTTTGAGAGACAATTGAATCCGGTAACTATTCAACCACGCGGGCGTCGAGGATCTTCTGGTCTTCGACTGGCTTATCTTGGGCACCGGTTTCAACGGCTTCGATCTTCTTCACGTTATCGTAGCCTTTGACGACCTTACCGAAGATGGTGTGCTTATCGTTGAGCCATTCAGGATTGCTGGTTGTAATGAAAAACTGGCTGCCATTGGTCATAGGACCGGAGTTGGCCATGGCAAGCATCCCCTCTTGATTGAAGCGTGCGTCTTCACTGAACTCGTCAGGGAAGTTTTTACCCCAGATAGATTCGCCACCGGTGCCGGTGCCGAGCGGATCGCCACCTTGAATCATGAAACCGTTGATCACGCGATGAAAGATAAGGCCGTCATAGTAGTCACCCTCAATGTGCCCGACGAAGTTGGCCACAGCCAGCGGAGCGACGCTAGGGTAGAGCTCGATTTCGACATCCCCTTGCGTGGTTTCGAGCACGACATTGAAGTTTTCCTTTTCCTTCCACTCCGCTGAGACATCGGCAAAATCAGCCATTGCCGCCTCTTGAGCAGCCATCATCTCCGCTTGCATTTTGGCTTGGGCCACCTGCACGCGCACTTGAATAAATTCTTGAAAAGCCGGCATTTTCGCTTCGAGGGACGGATCCGGCTCGGCGTCGAGGGCGCCGGCGACGAAGCCCTTGCGGATCAGGGCAGCCGCATCGGCTCCGAAACCGAGCTGCTGAAGTCCGGACTGCATGACGATGACAGCGCCGATCTTTTCCAGGGAGGCGGCAGTGATCGCGGGGATCTCCTCGGCGCTTGCCTCGATCGCCTCAGCACGCGCTTGAGCTTCGCCAAATGCGGCTTCGACTGTTTCCTGAGCAAATTGCATAATATTCAGCTCACCCGATAAACACTTCTCTAATCCATCGGCGAGCGATGCGACCGCGGCTTCTTCAAGCTGCAGCGAGGGAACTCCGCCACTTTGTGCAGTCAGGTAACCGACAATCTCCACAAGCTCATCTTCAGCGACCTCGACCCGTTCTAGAGGCGCAGGGGCAGTGGGCTCGGCTCCAACCGCTTGTGGTTCGGCGGCCTCAGACTCGGCAAATACAGGTGTCGCAGTAAGCAGAACCGCGAAGAGGAAATGATACAATTTGGAATACATAAGTTTAATGGGAATAGTATGGGGGAGATAGAAAGCACGCTAGGTTTACGGATCGTCCGCAAAGGTCAACGAACTACATCAACTTTCGTCGGACAGCCCACAGCCGCCCATGTTCAGAAAATCAGCCCAGATCGTATTGATCCATACGCTTGCGGAGAGTGGCGCGGGTCATCCCGAGAATCTCAGCAGCCTTGACCTGTTTGCCCCCTGCATCTTGGAGTGCTCGGGCGATAAGGGCGCGTTCGGCGTGTTCCAGAATATTGATACCGTGAGCCTCACGTAGGTCTGCATAGACTGCGTCATAGGGGTCGATGGCGAGGTGCCCAAGCAGTGTCTCTGCGGCGGCAGGTGCCACCGCGTGTAGCGGCTCTTCCTCAAGCGCAACGGGCTCCGACTGCGATTTCGGAACCTTTGGACCAGGGGGACTGCCGACGGCACGTACAAGTTCCTGGGGCAGATCCTTGATCAAGATCATTTCGCCTTGGGCGATCACCGCGCTGCGGTAGATAAGATTTTCGAGTTCACGGACGTTACCCGGCCAGTCGTGTTTATTGAGTAAAGCGAGCGCTTCGGGCGAGATCAGCTTGGCCTCGGTCTTGCTATCGCGGGCAAGACGCTTCAGCACGAAGTCGATGAGCTGCGAAACATCCTCCTTACGCTCGCGCAGGGGCGGCAACTGTATGCGGACTACGTTGAGGCGATAGTAGAGATCCTCTCGGAAGGTCTTCTCTTTGACCATCTCTTCGAGTGGTTTATTCGTTGCCGCGAGCATGCGCACGTTGACCTTGATCGTCTCACTGCTACCGACGCGCTGGATCTCACCTTCTTGCAGAGCGCGGAGTATCTTGGTCTGAGTGGTCAGCGCCATGTCACCAATCTCATCGAGAAAAATCGTGCCGCCATCGCAGAGTTCGAATTTGCCGATGCGCTGATTGGTCGCTCCGGTGAAGGACCCCTTCTCATGGCCGAAGAGTTCGCTCTCAATCAAGTTCTCGGGAATGGCAGCGCAGTTGACCGCGATGTAAGGCTTCTGGGCACGAAGACTATTTTGGTAAATGGCGCGCGCAATGAGTTCTTTACCAGTACCACTCTCGCCTGTGATCATCACCGTAACGTCGCTGGCAGCAACCTGCCCGATCATTTTGAACACCTCTTGCATCGCGGAAGAGCTGCCGATGATGCCACCTTCAATATCCTCCTTCGACACTGCAGGGACAGATTCTTCCTTACCTGCTTTATCCAGATCCGAGGACGCGGCAATGGCCGACTCGGTCAAAGAGAGGATCTTTTTCAAGTCGAAGGGCTTCATAATGTAGTCGAACGCACCGAACTTCATCGCCTCAATCGTGGTCTGCGTAGTGCCATACGCCGTCATCAAAATGATCATGGCATTGGGGTTGATGCCACGCAGATGCTGCAAGGCTTCCATGCCACTCATGCCCCCCATACGATTATCCAGAAGAATCACATGGGGACAGTGCTTCTCGGCCATAATGAGCCCTTCCTCCCCGCTGGCGGCTTCAAGCACTTCATACTGCCGACCTGAAAGGACACGCTTAAGAGAATAGCGGAGATCGTTATCATCATCAATGACGAGTACCTTGGGTGTAATCTTTGCAGTGGTCATAGGTCTAAAAATAAAAAACCAGTAAGCAGGGTCTCTTCGATAAAGCAAGAAGTGTACTCGTCCCTCTAAATGTGAGAGCCTAAAGCCGAACGTCTACCGTGGCGCTCACATGACGAGCCTTCTGGCGAGCTTCATCGATGGAGGCCCCGCGCGCCACAGCGACCCCCATACGACGTTTCCCTTGAACCGCAGGCTTCCCGAAGAGGCGCAACTGAGTATCCGGCAGGCGAAGCGCCTCAGCAAGATGACTGTAGCAAACGTTATCCGACTCGCCTTCGACCAGAATAACCGCAGAGGCCGAAGCGCCGTGCTGCCGGATATTCGGAATCGGCAGACCTAAAATCGCGCGGGCATGGAGTGCGAATTGGGACAGATCCTGCGAAATCATCGTGACCATGCCGGTATCGTGCGGGCGTGGGGAGACCTCACTGAAGATCACCTCTTCGCCTTTCACGAAGAGTTCGACGCCGAAAATGCCGCGCCCACCGAGCGCGTCGGTGATCGCTTTGGCATAGGCCTGCGCCTTTTCCAGCGCTACAGTCGACATAGCCTGTGGCTGCCAGGACTCGCGGTAATCGCCATCGACCTGAATATGGCCGATCGGCTCGCAAAATGAGGTGCCGTCCACATGGCGCACGGTGAGCAGGGTGATCTCATAGTCGAAATCGACAAAGCCCTCGACGATCACCTTTCCTCTGCCCGCACGGCCGCCGCCTTGCGCATAGTCCCAGGCAGCTTTGACTTGATCGGCCGTTTTGACGGTGCTTTGCCCTTTCCCCGATGAGCTCATGATGGGCTTCACCACGCAGGGCAGGCCGATCATTTCGACCGCAGCGTAAAACTCCTCTTCAGTGGACGCAAATTTGTAGGGAGATGTCAGGAGTCCCAGATCTTCAGCTGCGAGACGGCGTATACCTTCACGATTCATCGTCAACTGTGTGGCGCGTGCCGTCGGAATAATAGTCGTGACACCCTCTTTTTCCAATGCCGCCAAGGTGTCCGTGGCGATGGCTTCGACTTCGGGCACGACGAAATCGGGCTTTTCCAACTCAATCAATGCGCGCAGAGCCACACCATCGAGCATGGACAGCACGTGCGCCCGATCGGCCACCTGCATGGCGGGCGCATCGGCGTAGGCATCGGCCGCAATCACTTCGACGCCGTAGCGCTGCAGTTCAATCACGACTTCTTTACCCAGTTCACCGGAGCCGCAAAGGAGCACCTTGACCGCAGAAGATTTAAAAGGAGTTCCGATCGTCACATTCATCGAGAAATCATGGCTGCACGGATCAGGTCGCGTCAAGATCAGGCGAGCACGCCTACTCCACGTATCAAAAACGATCTGGCTGGGAGTAGCCGCACTCCGTAGGCTCAATCTTTCGTGATCGCATCAAGCCGCTCTTTCAACTGTGCGGCGGCTTCCTTCGGGTCGCCACTCAGCAGAGCGCTCCCGGTGATGTAGTCGACCCTCGCTTCGATTCGACTGAACGGATAGGGGATAAAAAAACGATCCCAGCTTTTTAAGCGCCATGCTCCGGTATGGTTCAAGGAAAGCAGGATAATCGGAGCTCCTGTCTTCATCGCGACCGTGACAGCGCCTGCCTTCATGTCATACATCGGCCCACGTGAACCGTCGGGTGAAACCGCGACATCAAACCCCTCCCGCTGCACGGCGATCAGGTCTCGCACGGCTTGTGCGCCGCGCTTAAAACGAGACCCGCGCACGGGACGCATGCCCATGCGACGAACAAAGCCAGCGAGCCAGGCACCATCCTTACTCGCACTAATCAGCGTGGCTAAGCGCCGATTACGGAAGTAACGCGAATAAAAGAGCGGCGCGGCAAAGAGACGGTTGTGCCAAAAGATGACCACCGCCGGTGGCGAACCCGGATCCATTAAATCCTGCACATCGGCCCCCCAATGAAAGCGGAGCGTCCGCCCCCACAAGCGCATGAGGAAGGCCAGCACGGAGAGCAGCGCGCGCTCATGCCACTTTAATTTCGTAGGGGTCTGATTGGTCGATGTCATGAATGGCCACGACGATAGTGGCCACGAGCGCGCTGGCAATTAAGTTTGCGGCTTTCTTCAGGTAGCCGTCCCCCCTCGGCGAACTAAGCCCCGCACCTGAAGGAGCTGGGATACGCTGTAGGATTTGAGCATTCCGACGGAATTAAGCTAGCGCTTGACCCACTCACGCCAAAGCCCATCGTTCTTCGCCTTATGACAGCTCCAGCATCCAATGACGCACTCATGGAAGATATCGTCGGCCTCTGCAAGCGCCGCGGCTTCATCTTCGCCTCCTCCGAAATCTACGGCGGCTATAACGGCTTTTACGATTACGGCCCCCTCGGCGTCGAACTGCGCAACAACATCAAGCAAGCCTGGTGGCGCGACTTCGTGCACCGCCGCGACGACATCGAAGGGCTCGACTCCAGCATCATCATGCACCCGAAGATCTGGAAGGCCTCGGGCCACGTGGATGGATTTTCCGATCCGCTGGTTGATTGCAAAGAGTCGAAAAAACGCTACCGCGCCGACCAGCTGTTTTTCGCCCCCGTCATTCTCGACGGTGAACAGGTCGGCTACGTTGCCTTCGTCGAAGGCACCGACAGTGCCTCGATCATCAAGCGCGCCAAGAAAGTCCGCGACCACCTCGACAAAAAACAGGCCACGCTCGACGAAGCCGCCCTGGACAACGACCGCACCGAGTTCACCGAAGCCACTGCCGAGCAGCGGACGCAAACCCTCGGCCCCGACGCAAGCAAGGTCGACACTCTGACCGCGCCCCGCGAGTTCAAGCTCATGTTCGAGACCAAGGTGGGCCCCCTCGCCGACGATTCAGCCGTCGCCTACCTACGCCCGGAAACGGCGCAGGGTATTTTCGCCAATTACAAAAACATCGTCGATACCGGACGCGTGAAGATCCCTTTCGGCATCGCGCAAATCGGCAAGGCCTTCCGCAACGAAATCACGCCGCGCAACTTCATCTTCCGCTCGCGCGAGTTCGAGCAAATGGAGATCGAATATTTCATCGCCCCCGAGGCCGACTGGCAAGCACTCCACCGCGAGTGGCTCGACACCTGCATCGACTGGCTCGTCTCCATTGGCCTGCCCCGCGAGGACATCACCGAGGATGTGCACCCGACCGAGAAGCTCGCCTTTTACTCACAGGCGACAACGGACCTCATGTTCCACTTCCCGCACGGGGAGCAGGAGCTCTGGGGCATCGCCTGCCGGAGCGATTACGACCTCAAGCAGCACCAGGAGCACTCCGGCAAATCCATGGAGTTCTTCGACGAAGCCTCGAAGAGCAAATACGTGCCTCACGTCATCGAGCCCTCACTCGGCGTCGACCGCACCCTGCTCGCGGTTCTGACCGCCGCCTACTGCGAGGACGAAGTGCCCAACGACAAAGGCCAAGTCGAGAAACGTACCGTGATGAAGTTCAGCCCAAAGATCGCTCCGGTCAAAGCGGCCATCTTCCCGCTGCTCAAGAATAAGCCCGAACTTGTCGACGTCGCGGAAAAGCTCTACAAAAAATTGCAACGCCGCTGGAACGTCTTCTACGACGCCTCCGGCGCGATCGGTCGGCGCTATCGTCGTCAGGACGAGATCGGCACGCCGTTCGGCATCACCATCGATTTCGATACCATCGAAAAAGACGGCACGGTCACCCTGCGCGATCGCGACACCTGCGAACAACGCCGCGTGTCGGAAGCCGAGCTGATCGAGTTTCTCGAAGAGCAAATCGACGGGTAGAACTCCGACGACCCTCAGCTATCCTGCGTCCGCCAAGTGCTGGCCACATCCGGACGTTGCTGGGCGAAGACGTGGAAAACGTGGTCATGATTGCGATCTGTGCCACGCTCGATGACTCCATCGAGACCTCCTTGCTTGTAGCTTGCGATCCATCGGTTGACTGTCGTCATGCCGACTCCACAACTCTCAGCGTTCAAGCTCACAGGATTCTCCGGAGAAATGCCAGTATTAAATCGAATCGGTATGAGGTCTCACCGGGCCAGGTTCTTTTCTCTCTTTCCGTTCTCCGCGCGCTCGGCGAACTCTGCGGTTTAAAAAATTGCTTCGCCGTCTACGGCAGACCTCCGACCATTCTCCTTTCCGCAGATCAGCCTGCCAAGTAGACGGTCCACGAGTAAGATGATCGCCCCAATTAATCACCGCGAAAAAATGGCCAAAGACACAAGCTAACTGTATCGCTACCCTTATGAAACATGTCCTGCCTCAAATACTCATAATCGTCCTAGGCCTACAATCCGCCCATATGCAGCCAGCGATGGACCGCCCCTGGAATGAGGAAGTCATCTACTTCGCCTTGACGGACCGCTTCTTTGATGGAGATTCGGCAAACAATCGCCCAGTAGGGAGTGACCCCACACTCTACGATGCGACGCAGACGCAGATCGATCTATACCACGGAGGCGATTTTCGCGGCTTGGAAATAGCGCTCAAAAAGGGCTACTTCAATGCCCTGGGAGTGACTGCGATCTGGATCACTCCTCCAGTCCGCAATGTGTGGT
>Ga0115560_1001183_pt1 | contig 18835 bp, 17 predicted proteins | sample COGITO_mtgs_1105_5_FD_87278 | JGI IMG/M metagenome (GOLD analysis project Ga0115560, IMG submission 87278) | Pelagic marine microbial communities from North Sea - COGITO_mtgs_110509 | ecosystem: Environmental > Aquatic > Marine > Epipelagic | place: Germany:Helgoland, sampling site Kabeltonne... | reverse complement strand
TAGAAATCGGCGACTTTGACCAACATGCCATCGACGTTGCCGGTTTGCTCACCGGCACGGCTCATGTGTTTGACCATGGGGGGAAAGTAGGGGTCTTGCGCGACCACCTCAGAAACTTGCCCCCCTTGGCTGATATGTTGGGAAATGTTTTTGCAGGCGCGCTGCACAAAGGTGTTGTCGGAGGCGGAGGCGACGATGTCGAGCGTCTTGAGAATCGGCACACCCGAACGCATCAGGATGGCATAGGTGCGGCAGAAGCGGGACAGGTTCACCTTGCGCGTGAGTTCACCGATGACCGGGAGCTTCGTGATCAGATTGTCTTGAATGATTTTGCCCCTGGGGGTGGAGACGAAACGTTTGATCAACCAGGCAGCACCGAATATACCGATGATGAGAAAGACGATATAAGATTTGAGGAAACTGCTGAGGCCGATGAGGAATTGGGTGGGCTTAGGCAACTCAGCTCCAAAGTCGTTGAACATCTCGGCGAAGACAGGAATGACGAAAATGAGGAGCACATTGACGAGGGCGACGGCCAAGCCGATGACTACGGCCGGATAAACGAGGGCACCTTTGACCTGTTTGACCAATTTGACGGTCTCTTCGAAGTAGGTGGAGGTCTTTTCGAGGATTTCAGCCAAGCTGCCACTGGCCTCACCCGCTTCGACCATGGAGACGAAAAGGTTGGGGAAGGCGCGGGGATACTCGGCGCAGGCTACGGAAAAAGCGCGTCCTGCGGAGACATCGTTTTTGACGTTACGGATAATGATCCGGAAGACGGGAGTCTCGGTCTGCTCTTCGAGCGCTTCGAGCGCTCCGACGAGTGGGAGTCCTGCCTCGAGCATGGCGGCGAGCTGCTGGGTGAAGACGGTCAGCTCGACCAGTTTGATCTTCTTACGCTTGGCCTGCTTCTCGTAAGATTTTAGCTTGGCAAGTCTCTGGCCTTCAGCAAAACCGCGTTTCTTTTTTGTCGGGGTCGTCTTTGAGTTGAGTAAGGCCATATAATCTATCTTGGGTGGGGTCTCGTTAGTGTGTATTTTTCTGAGTCAATCCAAGGATGCAAGTTATTGGAGTGTTTAGAAAGCTTTTGACTGATTTTTACCTTTTGCACTCCTCTGTGCACTGTAAAAGAGAGAGAATTCTCGGTTTTCGCGCCTTGACAGGGGCAGAGGCAAGGGTTTTTCTCAGCCGCTTTTCATCTTTAGACCCTTTTTTTATGAAACCAACATATCGCCCTTCCAAGCTCCGCCGCGCACGCAAGTTCGGCTTCCGCGCCCGTAACTCCACACACTCCGGCCGCAAGGTTCTGGCTGCGCGTCGCGCTAAAGGTCGCCATCGTCTGGCTGCCTAGTGGGCCGTAATCGCTACTTGGCTCTACTTGGCTCTAATCGGCTCTAATCGTCGCAGACGTTTCTATCGAGGCCATGGGGATCCCGGCTTCAACACGTTTACGCAAGCCTCGCGAATTTCAAGCAGTCCGCAGTATGGGGTATCGTATCCACTGCGGATCTTTCATTTTTCAATGTCGAGTGGCATCGGTAGGTGGCGCTCCCCGTCTGGGCGTGGTCGCCAGTCGCCGAGTTGGTAATGCGGTCAAGCGTAACTATGGCAAGCGTGTCTTCCGTGAATTATTTCGTAAACACACCTCCGAACTGCCTGAGGGGAGCGAACTCGTCGTTGTGCTGCGCAGCGGTTTCGACCGCTCCGGTTTTGAAGACTTGGAAGCGCGCCTCCTCCGTGCCTGTCGCACGCTCCGTAGGCTGCACGAAGCCGGCGAGCTGAAATCCTCCGAGTAATGTCGATACCTTTCCAATCGAGCCCCGCGTCGCCGCCGCCCCGTCCTTCCTGCTTGTCGCGTTTTGCTGCCTTACTCATACGTGTGTACCAACTCTTTGTTTCGCCCCTTAAGCAGATTTTGTTCGGCACTTCCTGCGCTTGCCGTTTTCAACCTACGTGCTCCTGCTACACCCGTGAAGCACTCTTACGGCACGGTTTTTTTCTTGGCGTATGGCTGGGCTTGTGCCGAATTCTACGCTGCCATCCTTGGCACCCGGGCGGATTTGATCCCGTTCCGGACTTGAAAAACGAGCCAAGGCACGACATCTCACCTCCTTTCAAGACTCATTTAGATGGATAAAAAGAACACAATTTTAGGCGTTGTTTTCATTGCAGCCGGTATCGGCTTCATGTTTTGGCAGAGCCAGCAAATCGAAACGCAGCGTTTGGAGCAACTCCAACAGGCAGCAAGGCTGGAAGCGCCCGCCGGGGAGTCGACCACGCCAGCCGATGCTGCATTGACTGCACCCGGGGAGAGTGGGCCTGCAGGGGCCGTCGAGGCCGCTGCTGTGAGCGACCTATTCAAGGATGCCGAAATCGCAGAATCAGTGACTTCGGCCGCGCCTCTGACTGAGGAGACGATTGTGGTGCTGACCAATGAATATATCGAGGCCGCCTTCACCACCCGCGGGGGTGCCATCCGCACGGTGAGTTTTCTTAAGACGAAGCGCGGTGAGCGCGACGATTACGTTTTTAATCAGGATGGCCTTCTGCCCGCTCTGAGCCTCAGTTACAGCGCATCCGACGGGCAGGTGCGCGAATTCGCGCTTGATTACCGGATCGAAGCGCAGACAGACGACTCAGTCACTTTTGCCTTTGTCACGGCAGAAGGTATGGTCATCCGCCGCAGTTATCGCATCGCGCCGAGTGGTTCGGCAGCCGAGCCTTACATGATTGAGCACAGCACGGCGATTGAAAATGGCTCGACCGCGGCCAAGCGCCTGGAGACCGTCTATTTCAATCTCGGCACCGCGCGCCGGATCACGGATGATCAAGTGGGTGCGAACTACCTGAATGTCGGCTACTTTGACGGTGAGGATGCAGAGTTTATTCCGCTGAAGAAGTTAACCGGCAGCAAAGGCTTTCTAGGTATGGGCGCGAGTGCACCGACTGACAAAATCGCCAAGGCGGCACGCATCGAGTGGGCCTCGGTTAAGAACCAGTTTTTCGCCAGTGTGCTCTATTCGGCGGATCGCCCAGCAAGTGATTTATATGTCTATCCGGTCGAGGTTTCAGCAGCAGGGCATCCGGGGATTTCGGGCAGCGCCGGCTATGATATCGGCACCCTGGCCGCAGGCGAGACGAAGGCTTTGGACTTCCAGCTCTACGTCGGCCCGAAAGAGTTTAAGCGCTTGCAGGCGCTCGGCAACAACCAGGATCTGGTCATGCAGTTCGGCTTCCTTGGCTTCTTTAGTAAGCTACTGCTGGCCTTCATGTATGCGATCCACTCCATGGTGCCCAGTTGGGGCTGGTCGATCGTGATTATGACGATCTGCATCAAACTTCTCTTTTGGCCCCTGACCGCAAAGGCTAGCCGCTCTCAGAAGCGTATGTCGAAAATCCAGGGCCCCATGGCTGAGCTTAAAGAGAAGTATAAGGACAACCCGCAGAAAATGCAGCAAGAGACCCTTAAGCTTTTTAAAGAGTATCAGGTCAATCCTGTCGCCGGCTGCCTTCCGATGCTTATTCAGATGCCGATTTTCCTCGGCCTTTTCTATATGCTGCGCACGGCATCGGAGCTCCGCCACGAGCCCTTTCTCTGGGTGTCGGATCTCTCTATGCCGGACACGCTGATGGAAGTCGGTGGTTTTCCGATCAACATCCTGCCGATGATTATGGGGGTCACTATGTTCCTGCAAATGGGTATGATGCCCGTTTCGCCTACGGCGGATCCGATGCAGCAGAAAATCTTTAAGTTCCTGCCCTTCATCTTTCTGGTCTTTCTCTACAACTTTTCCTCGGGTCTTGTTCTCTACTGGACCGTTCAGAATATTCTGACCATCGTGCAGCAGAAGATCATTAACAGTCGTCCGGATGAACCGCTCAAACCAGTCGCTGCCAAGGTAGCTGAAAAGCCAAAAGGCAAGGGCGGCGCACCACGCACCAAAGCAAAGCGCAAGTAAGGCTGTCTTTTCCCTATCACCTAGAATCTAATTTTAACGTCACATAAAATATGTCAGGACATAGTAAATGGGCCACCATCAAACGAGCCAAGGGCGCGGCAGATGCCAAGCGTGGTAAGATCTTTAGCGTCTTGAGTAAAGACCTGACGCTTGCGGCGCGCGATGGCGGCGGCGACCCTAACTTTAATCCCCGTCTGCGCACGGTCATTGCGAAAGCCAAGGCGGCGAACATGCCCGCCGACAACGTCGACCGTGCAATCAAAAAAGGCACGGGTGAGCTCCCCGGGGTTACCTACGAAGAGCTGCTCTACGAAGGCTATGGCGCCGGTGGCGTCGGTATTATTGTCGAAATCACTACGGATAACAAAAACCGCTCCGCTTCAGAAGTGCGCAGCACAATGAGTAAAAACGGCGGTAACCTCGCTGGTGTCGGCGCGGTCGCCTTTCAGTTCGACCGGAAAGGGCAGTTTATCATCGATGCGAAGCAAAGCGATGAAGAGACCCTGATGGACATCGTCCTCGAAGCGGGCGCCGAAGATATCAAGAATGAGGGCGACCACTTCGAAGTGGTGTGCCCCATGAGCGAGTATGATGCCGTCTCCCAAGCGCTCAGCGATAAGGAGATCGAGACGGAATCCTCCGAGTTGGCCTACATTCCCAATATCCTCGTGCCGATCCAAGATAAAGACACCGCGCGTAAGGTGCTCCATCTGATCGAGAAGCTCGACGATCTCGAGGATGTCAAAGCCGTCCACCATAACATGGAGCTCACTGACGATTTGTTCGGCGACGAAGATGCGTAGGCTGCGCTGTCAGGTGCCATTTTAAAGACGGGGTCAGGCGGCCACCTAAAGGAAGCCGCATACGTAGGTCCGCTCCTTTAGGTGCGGGACGCGTTCCGGCAACTGTTGCGCTTTGTGTCTCCCTCCGTGGATTTAATGCCATGCGCTACGGAATTCTTAAAAACCACTTGCCAAGTGCATCCAGTCCGCTCAGTCTATTAAACTATTATCTCAACTAACCCCTCATATTATAATGCGCATACAACGTCTAGCCCTTCTTTCTTTTTCACTTGCCGCCTTAGTCTTTACTGGTTGCGACGGTGGCTCCGCACAGATGGGGCCTAAAGAAGCGAATCTCCTCGGTCTGGCCAAGGTAGAAAAAGCAGCCTACTCGCCCAGCGGCCCTACGACATTTGCCCTGAGTTCTGATGAGCTCTACACGCGTAAGAACTTTCAAGGCGGCAAGGCCACTTTGCTCTGGGGGCTTATCACGCTGAAGGATTATTAGTCCTTTATTTGAATCAATTTCCTTCAAACCGCTCCGAACAAACCGCCCACAATGGGGCGGTTTTTTTGGCTCCATGTGTCACCGCGTGCGTCGGTTTGAATCATTCTTACGAATGCAATATGCTCGAATTCCGTGTTCGACCTAGCGCCTGCCTTTCTCAATCTAGACTGCAAAGTATGTTTGAGATCCCCATCCACGTCATTGATTTTGAGGGCAGCCGCCAGAGCGGGGTGGTCGAGTATGGTTATGTGACCTTGGCTCAGGGCGAGATCGTGGACGCGCAGACGCGCATCTGCGCACCCGTTGGCACGATTAGCGACATGGACCGTGGGCAGCATGGTATTTCGGAGTTGCGTGCCTTAAAGGAAGCACCCTTTACCGCCGAGTGGTCGCTCTTTGCCAAGCTGCGTGAAACCGGCGCTTTGTGTGCGCACAACGCGTCGGTCGAAGAAGGCTTCCTGCGGGCGGTCTGGCCCTGCCCACGCACTTCGCCTGATTTTTCCGAACCGGGCTTAAGCACCGCTTCTTGGGGACCGTGGTTGGACACGCTACAGATTTACCGCCGACTCTACCCTGACTTGCCAAGCCATAAGCTGCAAAATTTGATCGAGTGCTTCGACTTACAAGTCGCACTCGACCAGCAAGCTGCCACACTGTGTCCGCCAGAGCGCAGCCATTACCACTGCGCTCTCTATGACGCGCTGGCCTCGGCGCTGCTGCTCCAGCACTTGACTGAGGCGCCTGGTCTAGGGGAGGCGAGTCTGCGTTGGCTCTTTCTGCAAAGCGCCCCCTCCGATGCGGCCCGCGCGGCCATGGGCCAACAAGAATTCTTTTAACAGTTGTATCCAGCTATGTCTGATCTGCCACGAATCGTCTATTTCGGCTCCGATGCCATCTGTCTACCTGGGCTACGTTATCTACACGATGCGGCGTGCTGTCGTCTTGCGGCGGTGGTTTCTCAGCCGGACCGTCCTCAAGGCCGGGGGAAGAAGCTCAGGCAAAACCCGGTAGCCGCGTATGCGAACGCCTCGGGTATTCCGCTATTTCAGCCGGAAAAGCCGGATGCCGCACTGGCTGCCTGGTTGCGTAGCGAGTCCGTAGCGCTGGCATTCGTCATGGCTTATGGGCACTTTCTGCCGAAGGCGGTGCGCACCGCTCCGGTCCATGGCATGCTCAATTTTCACGGCTCGATACTGCCCGCTTATCGCGGAGCATCACCAGTCGAGACGGCGATTGCTCTGGGCGAGTCCGAGACCGGCGTCTGTCTCATGCAAGTTGTTCAGGAGATGGATGCCGGCGCTGTTGCGGACTGTGAGCGCGTTGGTATCGACAATCGGGATACCAGCCCTATCGTCCGCAGCAAAGTGGGGCAGGCGGTCGTCCCCCTGCTCCAGCGAAACTTGGAGGCTGCGCTATCCAGCGGGCTGCATTTTGAGCGGCAGGATGCAGCGCAGGCGACTTTTTGTCGTAAAATCACCAAAGAAGATGGAGCCCTGGATTTCAGGCAAAGCGCTGCTGCCATTGATGCGCGACTACGTGCCTTGACCCCTTGGCCGGGTGCTTACTTCGATTATGAGGGGACGCGGATTAAAGTCGGCCGTTGTTCGATGATGGAAGCGGCGCATTCAGGCGCACCCGGCACTGTTTTGCTTGTGGGCGAGACGGTTGATGTCGCCGCTGCACCCGGTGTGCTCCGTATCTATGAACTCCAGCGCCCCGGTGGGCGTATGTTATCCGTGCCTGAATTTGTCCGAGGTTATCCGATTCAGATTGGCAAGGTGCTGCCGAGCGTTTCGGGGGCGCCTTTACTGCAGCAGCATCGATGAGGATCGGCGGGCGCTCTGATCGATTTCCACTCCCATGGTTCCGCAGGTATGGTCTGTTTTGCTATTCATCCGCGGCGATTTGCCAACGAGCCAGTTGATATTCAGAGTAGTCGGGCTTACCTACTTCAATCGCGATGCTTAAGAGCTCGCGGCTTTCCTTTGTCCGCGCGTGGGCCGCTTCATACTGCGCCATCCAAAAAGCGGCAGCACAGATTTGCTGCTTCGCCTGCTCGGGTGTGGTGGCTTGGCCAGCCGCATCGAGCGCTTCTTTGCGGGTGTATTTCCCGAGGAAGTAGAGGCTCACCTCGTCTCTATTCAGTTGCGTAAGGCTTTGAGGCTCGAGCAGGTATTCCAGATAGAGGGCGGTCGGGTTTTGTGCTTCGGTGATCAAGTCTTGATAGGCGTGTAGCGAAGTCTTTGCGCTGGCTTTTTCGCCCACGGTATAGGCTAGAAGGGCGTGCAGCAGTTGCAGGCCAGCTTGGTCTTTCAGTTGCTTGGCGGCCTCGCTCATCGTGACTTCGGCTTCGGCGATACGGCCGAGCTGTAGGTAGACCAGTCCCAAGGCGTAGCGGATGGAAGGGTTGTCGGGTGAGAGGCGCAGGGCAGCCTTATAGTCGGCGAGAGCGCCCTCCAGGTCGCCGATCTTTCGGAGGAGGGAGGCGCGCAGGGCGCGGTTTTCTGATTGCTCGGGCGCGATGCGGAGAGCTTCGTTGAAGGCGCTCAAGGCCAGTGCGGGCGTATCCGAGGTGAGGTGCGCCCGGCCGAGCATCGCCCAGATGTCAGCACCGGGATCGATCCGATTGAGAGTGATCGCTTCGAGGATGGGGATCGCTTCTGCGGCGCGCTCGGCGCGCAGCAAAGTGCGGCTGGCAATCAGGGCTTCTTCGCGTGTTTCGGGGCGGAAGCCGGCGTCGATAGCGCGGAGGATTTCCGTATCGGCTTCGTCTTGCCGCCCGAGTTGCTGCAGGCAGATGCCTCGGTAGAAAAAGAGCGATCGGCGCAGGAGCTTTGCTTCTTTCGGGAGCGACCCGATCGCGGCCTCAAATTTGGCGCGGGCGGTGCCCACACGGTTTTTAGCCAGTGCGGCGCGCCCTTCTAGGTAGAGCGCCACATCTTGCAACTCGGGGCGCTCGGCGATGGGCTTAATGAGCGCTTCGAGTGAGTCCCAGCGTTCAACGCTGGCGTAGAGTGAGGCCAAGGTGATGAGGGCATCGAAGTTTTCGGGCTGTTGTCCGGTGAGGATCTGCAGGTCTTGGATCGCAGCTTCAAGGCGGCCCAGTTGTGCGAGCAGGCGGGCCCGCATCAGGCGCAACGCCGTGCGCTGCTGCAGACTCTTCTGGCCTGTCTGCTGGCTGTAGACCGCGATCGCCTGATCGATCGCGGCGAGGGCCTTGTCTGGTTCGCCCGCGGTCAAAGCGGCGCGGGCTTTTTCGAGGTAGGCTTCGCTGCTCAGTCGCAGGCTGGTGCGCTCGCTCGTTGGATCTACCTGGTAGATTTCTTTAAAAACTTGGGCCGCCTGATCCCACTCGCGCTCTGCCATCAGTAAGAGGCCGAGGAGCTGGTGCGCGGCACGGGCATCGTCACTTTCTGGTGGTGCTTGCGCGATCACTTTTTGGATGCATGCGCTCGCCTCGTCGTGTCGTTCCATTTGGCCGAGGATCCGTGCTTTGAGCAGGTGATACTCCAGAATGTCCGGGGCGAGAGCGAGGGCACGTTCGGTGGCTTCGAGTGCGGCTTCAGGGCGCTTATTATCAAGCATGACCCTGGCTTTCAGCGTGAGTGCCGGGATGTAGTCAGGGTCGATGCGGAGTATTTGCTCGATCCCTCGCTCGGCCCCGCCGAGGTCACCGACGAGATAATTGCCCTCTGCAATCCCGAAATAGAATTCGATACGTTCGGTTTGAGGTGCTCCATCGAGGCAGCTGAGGCAAAGCAAGAGGCTGGTGACTAGGGTGCGGACACGCATACAGTGTAGTTGCTGGAAAAAAAGACAAAGGACGATTGGAAAATTCTGAAACTCTGATTTAGCTAGTTGTCATGAGCCAGCCAACAAAGCGTAAACGTTCCGCTACAGATTTGTTTTTCGATGCAATGGGCGCGGTCGTGCCTAGTTGCGGTCCCGCTCTACGCATGGTTGAGCTCGGTCAAGAGCGCCCCTTGAAACTGGGTGAGCGCTTCGTGCTTATCTACAACACGCCGCTCTGCCTACACTGCAATTGCAACCGCGCGAAGTTTAAAGAAGAGCGCGCGAAGATGCGCAAGGTCCGCAGCCTGAATAAAGGGTAGCTAACTGGTCGAGAGGCTCTCCTTCGTTTAGCGTTTCTTCGTTTAGCTGTCGTCGCTTTCCAGTTCGGCGTAGCGCATGACTTCCTCGAAGGTCGTCGTGCCATTTTTGATGTGCGCCCAACCGCTTTGCATGAGCGTCCGCATGTCTTGGGAGACAGCGGTCTGGCGAATGAGACGGGCCGAGTCGCGCTTCACGATATGCTCGTGAATCTCATCGCTCATGCGGAGAATTTCAAACATGGCGACGCGTCCACGGAAGCCGAGTTTCCGGCAGCGTTCACAGCCGATAGGGCTTTTGGCGAGATGGCCGTGGACCGCCTCGCCGGGGTCGATCCGCATGGTGGTGAGAAAGCTGGCGATCTGGCGATCTTCGTAGTGCGCCGGCTGCGCGCAGTTCGGGCAGAGGCGTCGCACGAGGCGTTGGGCGATAATCATCTCGACTGAGGAAGCGATGAGGAAAGGCTCGATATCCATGTCGACCAAACGTGTGAGCGCACCCGGGGCGTCGTTTGTGTGGAGGGTGCTCAGCACGAGGTGACCGGTCAGCGACGCGCGGATGGCGATATCGGCAGTTTCGCGGTCACGAATCTCGCCGACCATGATCACGTCGGGGTCTTGGCGTAGCACCGCGCGGAGCGATTGGGCAAAGGTTAGCCCGATCTCGGGGTGGACCTGTGTCTGGTTGACGCCGGGCACTTCGTATTCGACGGGGTCTTCGACGGTGATGATGCGCCGCTCGGGCTTATTAATCAGTCGGATAAAAGCGGTCAGTGATGTGGACTTACCCGAACCGGTGGGGCCCGTCACCAGGATGATGCCGTGCGGCGTGGAGAGCGCGTGGGTGAGCTTCTTTTCCTCGTCGTCGGCCAGACCGAGTTCACGCATGGAGAGGGGCTTTGATTTCTGGTTCAGGAGACGCAGGCTGACGCTCTCGCCATACATGGTGGGAAAAGTAGATATACGGATGTCCAGCTCGGAGTCGCCCGCGCCGAAGGAGATCCGACCGTCCTGTGGGCGGCGCTTCTCTGAAATGTTGAGTTTGGCCATGATTTTGAGGCGCGAAATGATGGCACCCTGGAAACGAATTAAATTATCCGGCACACGCACGGTGACGAGTTCGCCGTCGATCCGGTAGCGGATCTGTAGCTCGTCGCGGTGTGGCTCGAAATGGATATCGGTTGCGCGGTCGCTGACGGCCTTTTGCACGACTTCGTTGACGAAGCGGATCACGGCGGCGTCTTCATCCTCCGCTTCTTCGGCCTCGGAGATATCATTCACCAAGTCGGATTCGTCGAGGCTACCCGCACCGACCCCGAAGTGTTGAGTGATCGTCTCGGTGATTTGTTCCGGGTCGCCCATATACCAGTGGGCTTTGCGTCCGCTGACTGCATAAATCCAGCGATCCATCATCTCGTCCGGTGGCCAGAGGGTGGCCAGCGCGATCGGTGCACCGGCGGCCGTTTCTTCGTCGATGCGAATGGGGACACACTGATACTCGTGGATCAAGCGAAGCGGCACAGTGGCAGTAGGATTTTCGATCAATTCAATGTAGTGGACCACTGGGATGCTGGCCAGTCCCGCGAGTTCGGCCATCAGCTCACGGGTGGGGCGGTTGCGCAGGGAGGCCAGTTCGATCAACCGGTCACTACGGTCCATGGCTGACACGGCACTGCGTTGCTCTTCGTCGAGTCCAGAATAGATGGGGTCGATATTCATAATGTATTCACTGAGAGTATGGTGGAGGCAGAGAGTTCCAAGTTCAACTACGAAGCGTGCCGCCCACTCTGGCTTGAGCCAGCTCAGACTCGAATGATTCGTGATGTGAAAGTAGCGTTCACAAACCCAGTAAGCGCATCCCCGAGCTGATCCACAGTGGGATCGTGGCAAAGCTGACCAAGGTTGTGGCCAGCACTGCTTTGAGCGCGATCTCCGGCGAGCCGTCAAAGTGACGTGCGAGCACGATGGGGAAGACCGCACAGGGCATTGCGGCTTGCACGATCATGACTTGCTTGAGCTCGATCGAAAAAGGAAACAGCCACGCGAAGAAAACAAATGCGGCAGGGAAGATCCCGAGGCGCAGGATGCAGGCGTAGGCGGGGATATGCATGCCTTGGACCCTCTGCGCACCCTTCGACAGATCGGCAAAAGTCGCACCGATCAAAATCAGACCAATCGGGATGGCGCACTGCCCGAGCATGTCGATCGATTCGAAGGCGAAATTTGGCAGATGCTCATCGAGGCCGAACCAGTTCATGGGCACGGCGATAAGGATGGAAATCACGGGGCCGCTGAAAATGCGTCGCCAGATCGATTTTGGGTCGTTGGCGGAGAGGATGAAGCCGACACCGAGCGCCCACATCGCAATCTCGACGCCGACGTTGTGCACCAGTAGAACGCCCGCCGTCTCGCGGTCGAAGAGTAGGGCGACAATGGGAATGGGGAAGTAGCCGTAATTATACATACCCACGCTAAAGGCGAAGGTGCGACATTCGCGCTGGTTGCCGATGCGGAGCTTTCGCGCGAGAAGCATGCAGAGGGCGAATCCGGCGAGGATCGTGGTGAAACCGACCAAAGGCGGCAGCACGAGATTGCTCGGGTGGCGGAGGGCGTCATTACCGAGGATGTAGGCAAAGATCAGCGCAGGGTAGAGCAGGTTGAGGACTAGGGTCATCAGGCTGTGGTCCGCCTCCTCGGTTAGCCAACCGACGCGACGCGCCAAAAAGCCGGCGCTGATAACGAGGAAGATCGGGATGATCGCTGCGAAAATAAGGGTGCTGGTTTCCATTAGTTAATGATGCGCCGCATCGCCTCGTCGGAGACCCGTTGGTAGCTGCGGTAGGCCTCTTTCGCGGAGCTGAGGACGAATTCAAATTGCGCGTGTCCCTCGACCGAATCGAACTCGAAGCCGAGCAGCGCCCGGCCGACACGCTCGCCGGAATAGACGTAGTTGAAATAGCAGAGGTTGGAGTGGGGGCTGACTGCCCGGAGAAATTCGGCCAGCGCGCCGGGGCGCTCGTGGAATTCCAGGGTGATGAAGATTGGGTGTCGCAGCAGCTTCGACTCGTAGTGAATGAGCCGGAAACTGACATCCGTTTCCGAGGTCACTTCGTCATATGCGTAGCCGCCAGCGTCGAGTGCTTGGCAGAGGGATTTAAATTCGATGGGCAGGACGTCGAAGCCGATCACCGGGCTGGCCGCTTCGGCATTGGTTTTGCCGTATTGAAAGTCCATAATGTTGACCGTATCGGGCAGCGATTGGAGCAGGCCATGCATGGCGCCGGGCTTTTCCGGAATCTGGATTTTGAGGTAGTGACGACGGGCAGCACCGACGGCGGCGCGGCGGGCGATCGAGGCGAGTTGCTCGAAGTCCATATTGGCGCCGCAGAGGACGGTCAGCACGCGTTGGCCAGCGAGAGCGGCGCGCTGTTTGAGTACGGCTGCCACGCCCATCGCGCCGGAGGGCTCAGGGATGCAGCGCAGCTCTTCCCATAGGAATTGGATGGCGGCAGAGACCTCGTCGTTCGTCACGGTCATCCATTCGTCCACTAAGTCGGCGCAGATTCGGTGGGTCAGCGTGCCGACTTTACGCACCGCGGTGCCATCGCAGAAGACATCGACTTGGTCGAGCGCGACCGGGTGGCCGGCTTTGACCGCCGCGGCCATTGAGGCTTGTTCCACTCCTTCGACGCCGACGATACGAATATCGGGGAAATTCATTTTCAGCCAAGTGGCCGTCGCCGCAGCCATGCCCCCGCCGCCGACTTGCAGGTAGACCACATCAAAGGGTCCTTTGCCTGACATCACGATTTCGTCCGCCAGCGTGCCTTGGCCACCCATCACAGCGAGGTCATCGTAGGCGTGGATATAAGTGAGGCCGTCTGTGTCCGCGCATTGGTGAGCCGCCGCGCTCGCGCTGTCGTAGCTATCGCCAAGAAGGCGGATTTCGACTTGCTCTCCACCGTGTCGCTGGACCGCGACTTGCTTCATGCGGGGCGTGGAGAGCGGCATGTAAATAATTGCCCGGGTGCCCAGTTTGCACGCTGCCAGCGCGACGCCTTGTGCGTGGTTACCCGCCGATGCAGTCACCACGCCACGGCTCAATTCGTCCTCAGTCAGCTGCGTCATGCGGTTGTAGGCACCACGCCACTTGTAGGCGTGGATGGGTGAGATGTCCTCGCGTTTGACGAAGAGTTCGATTGCCGGATTGCGCACGATGATTGAATCCAATGGCGTCGCTTCGCCCACCTCGTAGATGCGGCGACGTGCATGTAAGATCTCCTGCCGGAGACTGCGCTGGAGGGGTTCGCTATCCATTTGATAGAGTGCACAGTGTTTTTCGGATGGGCTCAAGGTCGATTGTCTTCTCTGTCGCATCCATTGGCGATATTCAAAAAAAAGTGTGTTGACGTATTTGTTGACAAAAGGCACACAAGAGTTACCTTGTTCATATGTTCGATTGGTCGGATGAAAAAGATGAATTATTGAGAAAAGAGAGGGACGTTGGTTTCGAAGATATACTTTTTCATATTCAATCCGGCGATTTGTTGCTGACGGCGCCTCATCCAAACTGCGAAAAGTATCCGAATCAAAAAATAATGTACGTAAAGGTGGATGATTACGTCTATATGGTCCCATTTGTAGCAGGGAGAAAAACGAAATTTTTAAAGACGATCATACCAAGCCGAAAGGCCACGAAAGACTTACTGGGAGGTGAATTATGAAAATGGACGCATACGAAAAGGAGCTTATAGCGCTCGAGAAAGAAGGCTTGATCGAAGTTTCCAAGCCGGGTTCAGCGGAACGTAGAGCTTTGATGGCTGCCGCGAAGGAGACCTTGCAGAAAGATAAAAGGATCAATATCCGAATTTCGAACCGGGATTTGGTTTCCTTGAAAAGAAAAGCCAATCGTGTCGGTATGCCATACCAGACGTTGATCTCGAGTGTTTTGCATCAGTATGTCTCCGGGGATATCAAGGTGGAGAGCTAGTGGTACACTGCTATATAAACAACGGCGGAATGGCTTCCCATTAGCCGCGCATTGCATTGAACGTTGAAAATTAGGCGTTGAACGTAGAGTGTTCGGGTTTTCGCATCTATGCCCACCGCCCCCAACAACCTCCCGATTTACGATGTGGCCGATGCCTTACTCGATGGCGTCGCATCGACCGGGCGCGTCGTGCTCTCCGCGCCGACGGGGTCGGGTAAGTCGACGCAGGTGCCCCAGATTCTACTCGACCGGGCTGGCATTAACGGGGAAATCGTCGTTCTGCAGCCTCGGCGTTTGGCCGCGCGGCTGCTGGCCAAGCGGGTGGCTTCGGAGCGGGGCGTCGCCTTGGGCGAGGAGGTCGGCTACCAGATCCGTTTTGAAAACAAAGTCAGTGCGCGCACCCGTATCCGCTTTGTGACTGAAGCGATCCTGCTCCGCCAAATCCTGAAAGACCGCCGTTTGAAGGGCGTCGGCGCGGTCATCTTTGACGAGTTTCACGAGCGCCACTTGACCAGTGACCTGAGTCTGGCCTGCGCTTTGCAAAGCGTAGGCGAGGCGCGTCCTGACCTGAAACTGGTCGTCATGTCGGCCACGCTTGATATCGATACACTCGAAAGTTTTCTCAAGCCCTGCGCCCGCGTCGAGGCCTCGGGCCGCATGTACCCGGTCGAGGTTAGCTATGCAGGTGCCGCGCTCGGACGCAACGCGGCACCGGTCTGGGAGCGGGCGGCGCAGGCGTTTAAAAAGTCCGCCGCCGGACAACCGGGTGATGTGCTCGTCTTTATGCCAGGGGCATTTGAGATCCGAAAGACGATTGACTCGATCCAGAGCTTGCCCGAAGCCAGGGGCTACGAAGTGCTGCCCCTGCACGGGGAACTGTCGCCGGAGGCGCAGGACCGCGCGGTGACCCGCGGCGACCGCCCGAAGGTGATTGTTTCGACTAATGTGGCCGAGACTTCAATCACGATCGAGGGTGTGCGCACCGTGATTGACGGAGGCTTGGCGCGTGTGGCCCGCTATGATCCGCGGCGGGGGATTAATTCCATCCTTGTCGAAGGCATCAGCCGTGCCTCAGCCGAGCAACGCGCCGGACGCGCTGGGCGCACCGGCCCGGGCCAATGCATTCGACTGTTGAGCGAGGCCGAGCACCAAGCCCGGTCTGAGCGCGACGAGGCCGAGGTGAAACGCATCGATCTCTCCGAGACGGTTTTGATGCTGATGGCCGCCGGCATGGATCCGCTCACCAGTGGAATGTTTCCTTGGTATGAAGCCCCGATGCCTGAGTCCTTGCACCGCGCCGAAGTCCTACTCCGGGATCTGGGTGCTCTCAAAACGGCCGTCGACGCTGCCCATTCGGCGGGCTCAGGATCATTGACTAGCGCAGCATCGCTACATTCTGGTAGCGACGCGATGCCAATCGCGTCGATGTCCGAAGTCTCGCCGAAGTCGCGATCGTCCATCACCGAGCTCGGTCGCAAGATGGCCGACTTCCCTCTGCACCCGCGCTACGCGCGTTTCCTGATTGAGGGTGATCGTCTTGGGGTTTTGCCGGATGTGGCACTGATCGCCGCGCTCAGCCAGGGACGGCCGATCTACCGCGCCGCGCGTGAAGAACGCGTCCGCCGTGAGCAGATCCGGCAGATCGAAGACCACGCCGATGCCCGCTCCGACTTTTTCGTGCAGATCCGTGCCTACGAGTTAGCGCAAGCCGCCAAGTTCAACCCCAATGCCTGCGCCGCGCTCGGCATCCATGGCGGTGCCTCCCGGCAAGCCGGTGCCATCGCGCAGCAGCTCCTCGGCCTAGCGCAAGGTGCGGGGCTGGATACACGTGCGGCCGCCTTGCCGGACTTGGCAGAGCGTATTTGTCGCTGCCTGCTCGTCGCCTTCAGCGACCACCTCTGTTTGCGCAATGACCGTGGCACATGCCGCTGCCGTATGGTGCACGGGCGGTGTGGGGAACTGCGCCGCGAGAGTATTGTTGAGAGCGAACTCTTTGTCGCTGCCGAATTGGAAGAGCGCGAGTTGTGCGGGGATGTCACCGTCCTGCTCGGATTGTCCACCGCTGTAGAGCCCGCTTGGTTGGAAGCGGCCTTTCCAAGTGATTTCTCCGACGCCGCCGAAACGGTTTACGACCCCGTCGCTCGCCGTGTGCAAAGCCGTCGCGAGCGGCGCTTCCGCGATCTTGTCTTGCAATCCAAAGACCAGGGCGAGCCGGACACTGATCAAGCGGCCGAGCTTTTGGCCGCTGAGGTCATTGCCGGCAACCTCAAGCTTAAACAATGGGACGCCGTCGTGGAAAACTGGATACAACGCGTCAACTTTGTTGCCCAGCACTGCCCGGAGACCGAACTTGCTCCGATCGATGACGAAGCCCGCGCTTTGATCATCGGGCAGATCTGCCACGGGGCGCTCAGCTACAAGGAGATCAAAGACCGCCCTGTTTTGCCTGCGGTCAAAGAATGGATCCGCTCCGAGCAACTGTATTATATCGACACCTACGCCCCCGCCGAGTTCACGCTTCCCGATCGGAGTCGCCCATCGCGAATCCGCTACGAGCCTGACGGTCGCGCCATCATCGCCTCGAAGCTTCAGGATTTCTATGACGTTCCCGGTAGCCAGCTCCGCGTGGCCAATGGCAAGGTGCCCCTCCTTATCGAGCTACTTGCTCCAAACCAAAGACCCGCACATCTGACCGACGATCTCGACGGCTTTTGGGGCGGTGCCTACCAGCATGTCAGGAAGGAACTAGCGGGAAGGTATCCGAAGCACGAGTGGCGGTAGCGTCGCGCTCCGTGCGCGATGGCGATTGGCGTGATCAATATCTAGGAGCCAGTTTACCTATTTGAGTCCAAAGGCACCAAGCACAAGCCCCTGCGGACGCCGTAGGTGTTAATGGCGAAGGTTTATATTGTTAGAGGACCTTCCTTCGGGCGTGGATGATTAAAAAAAAGACCACTCTCTAGGTGGCTTCTCAAGAAAACTTGATAAAGTCGGACTAGTTCACCGAACGGCGGCGGAGCATGATGGAGGCTAGTGCGCAGATGCCAGAGAGTAGCGCGTAGGCGTTGGGCTCGGGGACGACGGTAAAACCCATTTGTCCAAGGTAAAAAGCGCCGTTGTCGAAGGTAATCGTGAAAGCGTCACCTGCCGATACTGCTATGTTCATAGTCGCGGGGTTAGTGCTAGTGAAGTCTGTATTGCCGATTACGGTTCCTTCGCCGAAGGTTCCAATGCTTGTTGCACCTACACTGAGAGTTACGCTATCGCTTCCGAGGGATGTGAAGCTGACCCAATCGAGTGAGGTGATAATCACATCTGTATCAAATAAGAAGCTAGTACCCTCACCAGCGCCGTTATAGCCAGAGGCCCCATCCTGTAAGCCGCTTCCTGTAACGTTGAGATCATCGATTAATGCAGTCGCGGTTACACCTAGAGTTCCAATAGTAGCAATATTCTGTATTTGGAATAACGCAGAACTTTGTTCGTCAAACCGGTCTCCGGTAAAGTCGTCGACTGCATCAGTTCCTGCAGTTTGGATGACGAGGTCTCCTCCAGTTACAAGGTTGTTCTCAAAATCCAGAGTGATTGATTGGGCGCTGAGAATTACGGCTGTTCCGGCCAGCGAAGCTGTGACCGTAAGAATTTGGGCAATTTTCATAGTCAGAGTCAGGTTGATTAAATTAGGTGATTTGATTATGCAAGAATGATTCCAGTTGGCAGAATCTGAATAATATGCCCCCCATGGTCCAGTTTTATGGTCAAAACCGTGACGTTTGCGTGAATCTTCTGGTGCCGTGCTCCGCTCAACTGTCCAAATTAAACCAGTCCCAGCACCATTTTCCCTTCTTCGGTGATCATATCCTGATTCCAGGGGGGATCCCAGACGATATTGACTTCCGCTTCGCTTACGCCGGGGACCCGTTCCAGCTGGCCTTTGGCATCTTCGGCGATGGCGGGCCCCATGCCGCAGCCGGGGGCGGTCAGGGTCATGTCCATGTCGATTTTGTAGCCGCCTTCGAGGCGTTCCTTCGTTTCGAGTGAGTAGACGAGCCCGAGGTCGACGATGTTGACCGGAATTTCGGGGTCGAAAACTTTTTTCAAGGCCTCCCAGAGCGCATCCTGCTCGGGGGGACCGTCGTGGTTATCGTCGGTCGCTGCGGCTTCAGAGACTTCTTCGCCGAGGGCATCGGCGTCGGTGCCCTTGATGCGGAACATACCGTTATACGTCATCACGGTAAAATTGCCGCCGAGGCGGTGGGTGATGGTCACGGTTTCGCCTTCGGGCAGGCTCATCGGTGTGCCCTGCGGGATGAGGGTGACTTCGACTTCGCGGGTGAGTGTTCTTGTGTCGTCCATGGTGGAGATGATTGATGACTGATGATTGATGACTGAAGATTCATCAATCACCGCCTAAGCCTTCGGCTTTAGGCGATTTTCGCGTCGAATTTGTTGTGGATGAGTTGACGCAGATTGTCCGCGAGTTCGTC
>Ga0115560_1001162_pt1 | contig 19087 bp, 16 predicted proteins | sample COGITO_mtgs_1105_5_FD_87278 | JGI IMG/M metagenome (GOLD analysis project Ga0115560, IMG submission 87278) | Pelagic marine microbial communities from North Sea - COGITO_mtgs_110509 | ecosystem: Environmental > Aquatic > Marine > Epipelagic | place: Germany:Helgoland, sampling site Kabeltonne... | reverse complement strand
TAAATTTAAAATTTATACATATTGGAAAAACCGGTGGTTCATTTCTAACAAAGAATTTTAATTTAAGTCAGTATCATCATCACAGAAATTATATACAAAATGAAAAATATATTATTTGGATAAGAAATCCTCTAAAAAGGTTTGTCTCTGCGTTTTATTTTGTTTATGATATAATAAACTTTGATATTCAAAATATTGACATAAAAAATTTAAATTTAGTTAATTGTCTTTCACCATATAGGATAAAATTTAAAATAAAAAAAGGTTACACTTTTACAAAAAGATATGATTATCTTGTTAATTATTTTAAAAATCCTAATTATTTAGCAGAATCAATAACAAGCGAAAATCAAGAAGAAAAAAAATTAGCACTAGAGTTAATGTATAGTAATATAGAACATATTTTTAAAGGTATTGGTTGGTATTTATATAATGGTGAATTTATAGAAAAAAACTGTAAAAACATTTTATTTGTAGGTTCTCAGGAAAATATGATTAATGATGTACAAAAATTAGACAATATAATCGGTAAAAAAAATAAAATTCCAAAACTCAGAGAAAATAAAAATAAGCATGACAAACACTTATCAAAAAAAGCGATACAAAATCTTCTAGAATTTTATAAAAATACTGATTATAAAGCTCTTGAGACATTAATGAAATATGAATTTATTTCAAAAAAACTTTTAGATGAATATAGGACTTACAATATATAAATATTAATTTGAAATTTATTAATAATTCAATAATTAAGGATTACTACTTTGGTTAAACAAGTATGCAATAATAATAAATTTTTAACTGCTATTAATTACACATATTGCAAAGAAAAAATATAAATTTGATACTGTTTATAACGCTTATTATTTATTTTAAAATGCCTCTATTTGCGAATGTCATGAATAATTTAGGACATATTGTATTAAATTATTTAGATTTTGAAGATTTATATAGAGTTTCTTGCACTAATTATATAAATAAAGTTCTTGAACCCACTCAACTCGATACACATAGATATAATTTTAACTATAGACTAAAAGATTATTGGGGAGACATGTGCGAGGCGGAATTACATCTCCAATATGAGAGGTCTGCCGAAGAGGAATACATCAACTACTTAAATAGTGAAGAGTTTTTAGGAGAAATGAGGGAATATATTAACGATTCCTTTTAATTATAAAAAACTTATATTTACTTCACTCAAACAGATTTTTTTCTTATATTTATAAGAAAAACTTATAACTTTTCTTATATTTATAATTTTAAGCAATATTTAGGTGCTTTTTATAAAAAAAACTGTAAACCACCATTAAGGTTGCTATGTTTTTTATTGTTTTTTTGCCCTATTTTTCCCTCATTTTTCACTCATTTTCCTAAAATGTGATTTACTACAATTCCTAATGTTTTATAATTCAATAGCAGTCATATGTATTAGTAATAATGCTATTTATTCTAAAACTTATAAATATAAGTTTTTTACTCATTTTTTTTTTTGTTAAAAAACCCTCTTTTTTAAATAATATAAAAAAACAATACAATACAAGGACCCGATACATCGTATTTAATATTAAATCAGGACAATTAGTAATGCCCGTTTTTAAGGCTAATTTATCAAAATTGAGGGAGTTGACCGATTGAGGAGGAAATTGTAGTTTTTGAGGAGGGTTTATATGATTTTGACTATTTTTTTAAATATTGATTAGATAACCTTATATTTTTTAAAAATTACAGTCGACACAACCTCCTTGGTGTCAGGAGCTTTAAAATAGCATTTTTCTATATTTTTTTAACATTTTGAGTAAGTAAATTTTTTTACTATGTTTAGTTGTAAAAATAGTCTTTTATATAATAGCGGCGTTGGCTAATTCTCCTCACCTAAATACAAAAAAACTTATATTTACATACCTCCTAACCGTATTTGTTAATGTTGGTCGAATTAATCGGACTAATTAACCTATTTCTTATTTGACAAAAAACTTATATTCATTAGCTCAAAAAACTTATACTCTTTTTTTCCTTATATTTTCAGGGGGGGAGAAAAAAATTTTAATAAAAAGTTATATGAAAAAAAAAAACATTACAATTAAAAACTTACCCTTTTTTTGTTTGATTGTTTAGAATCATAATTTCTGTATCGCTATGGACTCTTTTATTTATTTTGGAATCTTCAGAATCATATTTATCGATGAAGCTATCCATGTGCTTATTATCCTTAATATAGTGTTGATTTATCATAGCGTATGCGTTGTCGGTCATATGGTCGATTGTTTGTTTTTTATCCGATATTTGCCAGTCATGTCCGTTAAATATTTTCGCAAACTTATCTTTTTTATTAGGTATTCTAATGTTATGATTTTCTATATGGTCTGGGTTAAAATGTATATGTTTTAAAAGTAAAGAAATACTGTTTAAAGGGCCTTGGTCAATAAGCTTATTTATAAGTTGGTCGTCTATATATTTAGTATTTTCCTTCCCAAAGGCATTTAGCATAATATTAGTGTTATATGTTATATTACTTCCTTGGTTTTGCATTAATAGATTTACTTGATGACGAAGCTCGTTTATAATTGCCTCGTTTATTTTAACCTTTTTATCGTATTCATGGTTCATATTTTCAACAAGAGTTGCAACTTCGCTTTTCGTATAAGTATTTTTTTCGTGAACTTTAGTAGTCTTTTCTATTTTACATATTAGAGAATGCCTCTTCATATTATCATTTCTTGTAAAACATTTATCACATCTTTGACAAATAAATTCTTTTTTTTGTAGTGACGAAGCGGAAGAGGAGGAGGAGGAGGTAATTTTAGTTATAGGTTTTTCTTTTTTTTTCTCTATCATGATTGTTTCACTACTTTTTGATTTACGATACTTGATTTTATCGAGTTCTTCTAAACAATATGTGGTACTAATATCGTTGTAGATTGCTTTACATTTTTTCTTTCTTTTAAAATGATTTTTGATATGAGTTTTTATTGGCGTGCTATATCTACAACGAGGGCAAATGTATAAAGGCATTAAATTATAATATACGTTTTATTTTAAATATAAAAAAATTATATTAAATATAATGAAATGTTTAAAATGTGGCGTGGAGCGCGATGAAAATAATAAAAATAATCCTTCTTGTAGAATACATACTTATAATAATGGAAGTTGCACAAGGTGCTTAGAAATCGGTAATTGTTATCATGAATGGGTTTATTTTTATAGCTTTTGGAGCTTATTTGATACAATAAGAAAATATATAAAAAAAAAATTTGAAATAAATAATAATAACCATGAAGATGAATATGTTATATTATAAATGCCCCGTTTTATAAATCAGACAGGTGCGAGCGCAATTTATAATTTTATTAAATCCAAGGGTATTAAGCATGTATTCGGTTATACAGGTGGCGCGGTTCTACCTTTAACTGATAAATTTCACAGCTATAATAATTCTAAAATTAAATACATAAAAAATATAAATGAGCTCTGTGTAGGGCATAGTGCTGAAGGATATGCGAAAGTCTCCCGAAAACCTGGTATAATTATTACTACAAGTGGCCCAGGCGTTACTAATTTAATAACTCCTCTGCAAAATGCTTTGTCTGATGGGACTCCTCTTATCGCGCTATCAGGGCAAGTCTCGACAAATATGATCGGGACCGATGCTTTTCAAGAAGCTCCTAGTATTGAACTAACTAAGTCCTGTACAAAATGGAATTATAGAATAAATGATGTAAACGAAATTCCCGATGTAATGGAACACGCCTATAAAGTTTCTATGTCGGGGAGGAAAGGACCGGTTTTTATTGATTTACCTAAAAACGTCTTGACCGAAACAATCACTTCTAATCAAAAAAGAAACTATTTATCAAATATTGGTCTTACTTCTAAAATTAAAAAATATAAAAATACTAATATTGATGATTTCATTAATCTCCTATATGTTTCAGAAAAACCTATTTTATATATAGGCCAAGGTGCTTTGGAGGCAGTAGATGAAATAAGACAATTTATTAAACAAACTGATATACCTTTTACTACAACTATACATGGAATGGGTATTGGTGACGAAACACTATATAATAGTTTACATATGTTAGGGATGCATGGTTCTGTATATGCCAATAAAGCTATTCAAAAAGCTGATTTAATTATTGCGGTGGGGGCCAGATTTGATGACCGGACTACAGGTAACTTATTATATTATGCCCCTAAAGCAAAACAGGCCTCTAAAGAAAACAGAGGTGGTATTGTTCATTTTGATATTAGCGCAAGTCAAATTGATAAAACTGTTAAAACGGACCTATCCTTTTTAGGGGATTGTAAACACTATTTTAAAGAAATAAATTATAAGGTCAATAAAACTAATATTAATATAGCGAATTGGAATAAGGAAGTTTTAAATTTAAAAAAAAACAACCCATTTACGTATACTCCTTCATCAAAAAAACTGAAAGTTCAAGAAGTGGTCAGTGAGATTTATAAGTATACCAGAGATAAAAAACCTTATATAACTACTGGTGTAGGTAATCACCAGATGTATACCGCTCAATTTTATCGTTGGGAAGAACCTGGTCGGATAATTACTTCGGGTTCTCTTGGTACAATGGGATTTGGTCTCCCAAGTGCGATTGGAGTTCAGTTATATAAACCAGACGATTTGGTCATTTTAATCGATGGAGATGGTTCATTTAATATGACTAGTAACGACCTGGCAACGGTAGCAGAACACAAATTACCTATTAAAATGTTTATAATGAATGATTCTAGACAACAGATGGTTCATATTTGGCAGAAATTATTCTTTGATAAAAAATATATCTCCACCGATAATTTTAACCCAGATTATAATAAGTTAGCAGATGCTTATGGTATAAAAAATATTATTCTACAAAAAAATAATATTCAGGATATAGAAAAAAACATAAATTTAAATGAACCGGTGTTAATAAATTGTATTATAGAACCCGATATGTGCACACCATTAGTTGCTCCTGGAAAAGCCTTAGATGATATGATTTTATCTGAAACTGATAATAAAATGGTTGGCGACGCACCTAATTAAATTTACCAACCAGTATATAATATGTCTTCGACAGTTATATATTTATTCATCAAGAAATTTTTTATATCCCTCATGGTCCTATATTTTATTAATGGTAAGTTTTTTAATTTTGATTTTAATCCTGATAATTTTTCTTCGCTCATAAAAATACTATCTGATATTTTTTTAGTGAAAAATTCAGGATAATTTAGTAATAAATTATATGGGTAAGAAGCTATATAAATACGGACTAACTTATTTTTAGTAATATCAATATTAAATTGTCCTATTTTTTTTACTTCTGGAAATAAGGGTAAATTATTCTTATAAAAATTTTGTATTTTTATTATACATGCAATCGTTGTTTTAAACTTATTGGATAAAATAGCAAAATGTCTTTTATTTGTATTAATTAAAATATATTCTTCATAAATAGAACCTCTTTCGGAAATTTCTCTTATTAATTCTTTTGGAAGATTAATCATTAATTTAATATTAATTAATATACTTAATATCAAATTTACGTAATTTTTTTCATATATTTTTGTAATATAGAACGACCTTTTTCGCTAAAAATAGATACCTTTTTATTTGTTTTAGGATTTATTATGTGGAGATACTGTCCATTACCCAACGAATTACTAATTCCTCCACCAGTTATTCTGTTTTGTAACCAATTATTGATAGTATTTGCAGCATAATCGTTTACTGTATTTAATACCGGTCCAACAAATCTAGCGGTGTCTAATGTGGTTAATTGGGACGGAACGGGGCTAATCGTGGTCCCATAATTACGAATCCATGCGATTGTTTTTTCTTCGCTTTCTTTGCTAGAAGGTGAACATCCTAAGAATTTACCCAGTATGTTTGTAACCAAAACATAAGCTTCACCTACACCATATAAAATATCATCAATTGGGTCTAAATTAGTTGTCCCACTTACATCTTCGCACGATTCATTATGATTGTTATAACAAGGATAATTTGGCCATAAATGACTGCATTTGCGAAAATTAGGAGCAGTATTAAATTTAACTCCTCGGGAATTTTTTTTACAAATTATAGACGAACCTTCGTCGCTAATAATATTATCAACACGTTGAGCTGCTAGATTTTGAATATTTTTTTCAGCAATCCATCCCATAGCAGCTGCGCCCCCAATCGAATCCATTAATAAATGTTTGCGAGGATTTCGTATAGCATTTAATAAATTATCTGTTGTAAAACCATAAGGTCTTTCGGTGTGGGGGGTTGCATAAAATTTTAAAAATTTTCTTTTAATTATTTTTGTATTTTCGGGGCTAAGTGGTTTCATCTCTCTGAAAACCAGTATCATATCCGTAATAGAAATAAATGCTTCTATTACCTTTTCTACTTTTAGATTACTTTCCATATAACTTATATATATAAGTTATTTTAATTCTACTGTAAATGGCTGGAAATTCGATAAATAAATGTCAAATAATGGAGTTCCTTTCGTGATTCTTTGATCTTTTACTTTGTCTAAAATTTTATTTATAATTATATCATTTGACCTTTTCTTTGTTAATTGTTTAAGAATATCTGTTTTAAAAGAATCTATCCCAGCATTTACAAACTCTTTATAAGTTTCCCTGTTAGGATTATTAAATAAAGATAAACTATTGTCATTATCATATACGTTACTTAAATTAACTGATATTAAAGGGGTATCATTAAGCGAATTATTTGGATAAATAAGGATGGGAATATCAGAATCAAGTTCAACTTTTAAATCAATAAGCATTTTTTCACCCGTTTTAATATCGATGTCGTCGGCAGCTAAAAGGGTAATTTTATTTTGTGGTTCGATTGTTAAAGGTATATAAAACATTTGTAGTTCTTCGTTTAAACATTTAATGGTTATTTTAGATTGCATTTAATCCTTAATATATTTCATTATTTTTTTTAAAAAAAAACCTTGATTTATTTTAAAAGTAATATGCGTGGTTTTTTGGGATTAACGTCAATATTTTTAAAAAATTCGAGCCAAATTCATATAAATAATTTAAAAATAGGAATGGTTTTAGAAGATGACAGTAAAATAATTTGTTTACAAAAAATGATTAATTATCACCCACTATATTTATATAAGAATAGAGTTTATCTCAGCGGCGAATCTAAAGTTATAGAAAACGGTCATTCTATATATATAAAGGATTCTACGCTTTCGGTCGAAACGTCGTGTAAGCCAGAATTTATATATGGGATATCAACCAGTAGTAGTATTATTAGTATAAGAGGTCTTACGTTTATCGATTATAGCCAGAGCAGAAATGTTTTTATAAATAAAACAATTAATTCCTTAATACTAAGTTTATGGAATAATGGAAAAGAAGAATCTGATAATTTTTCTAAAGGTGTTGTCTTTTTAGAGCATGGGTTTGGGGGGAATACTAAATTTAAAATGGCCGATGGAACATTTAAAAAAATACATAATTTGGAAATAGGAGATATTTTAGAAAATAAAAATCCAATTATTGGTAAGATTGAATTAGATCCGAATATGTTTTTATTTTATGATTTTTGTGGAGTTGTAGCCACTTCCAATACTAAAGTATACGACGATATTGTATGGAAAAATATTGAATACGCACAGTATACCGAACCGATTGTTAAACCAATTAAGGCATTTAATATTATAACAAAAAAGGGACTTATTAAGTGTAAAAATAACTATTTTTTAGATTATGCCGAAGTAAAAAATGATATGATTGCTGGTGAAATTGAAAAACTACTAGATTTGGGATTTCATTTTAATAAAGATAATGATTTAGTTATTCAAAATACTATTTAAAAAAAAAGAGAGTTATATATATAAAGCAAAAATGCCAAGAAAAATGTCATATGAATTTGTCATAAATCCAAAAACCAACAAAGCTGTTTCAATCTACACTAGATTAGGAAAATCGATTATTAACTCATATCTTAACTATCTTTCGGGTGGCGCGGCAGGCGCTGAAGGTACTGAAGGACTTACAGAGGGCGTTCAGGCTATACGTCCACCTTTTTTGGCTGAACAACGAGCAGCAGACGTATGGGTAGACGCAGGACTTCCCATAGATGAAGGTGCTGACATGTCTGGAGGTTCTGCAGGTGCATCGTTAGCCACTTCATCGGTGGCGACGGTCAAATATTTTAATGACTTACAAAGTGCTGATGCTGGCGTTCCGTTTGGTTCTGAACTAGATGAACAAATCACAAAGTTAAATAAACATTCCACTCCTAGCGACCAGGACACATTCGGGTGTGCAACGGCTGGAGGTGGTAAACTTATAAATATAAACTATTACACAGGCGCTAGCACCGGTTCAGTCTGGTCCAGAAAAGAAAATGAAAAATTATGCGCCGATGGAACTGCTTATAGTAACTGGACTCAGCGACCAATTATACAACAATATTGTAAAATATATGATGGGTATGGTGGTAAAGCTAATGAACCACATTTTGATTTAAATATGATAGTAATGGCTATAGGTGATAAAGCAATAATGGACCCGTTATTAACTAAACATAAAGTTGAATTAAAATACAAAAATGGAGTATCCAAACAAAAATTCCAAACTCCTGTTCTTCATACACTCGTTGTTAAAATTGATGACCTACCAGAGGAGGACGAACTGGAACCAATGGCACTTAGCTTTGACGATGTACCTGTGGTACTGGAACGAGAAGTAGATATTAAAGAACTAACCAGAACACAAAAAAAATCTATGCGCGCGAAAGCCATGAGACAACGGGCCCTCGCCGCAGAGGAGGCTCATAAGAGGCGCCTAGAAGTCGCCCGTTCAAAGAAACACGGGGGAGCTTCAGAGGCGAGCCACCCTTGTCATATATTTATAATGGGTCCTCTGTCCCCCGCATCTGTAGACGATATCGTTAAAAAAATTAGCAGCGGAGAAGTTGGTGACCAATTTGAAATACACGTGCAAGGAGGAAATGTAGAGGGTGCAGCTATGTGCTCTGAGGCACACCCTGGTCTTTTCCCGAATTCTTTTAATATACAAGGGTCGCTTTATACCTGGATTCATTTAGAAAAAAAATTAGACGAATTATCGGCAGGATGCACTGCCAACAGATGTGCGGTAGGATTTAAGAAAAAGGCAGATGAAACGCCTGGAAAAACTTTATGGGAAAGTGAAGAAATATTTAACGAATATTACAAAAATTTCTTAGTTAATGGCCCTGGTAACGACGTGGGTGGTGGTTTTTGGGATATAGATATAGACTCGAACTGTGACTTATCCGACGCATTAATTATACAAGATTGCAGTGATAAAGATAATTATAGTTCTCTTACGTGGATTAACGACAAACTTACTACCGGGAAGAGAAAAGAAGTAAGAACTATTTTAACTGGTGCGGAGAGAGCAGGTATTGTTGGTAAAGGATTTGCCACAAATTTGAAAGATACCGCTTTCGACTTCCTCAAATTAAATTTCGGTAGCGCCCATACCAACCTTAACGGGTATGCAATTTACTGGCCAGCAGTAAAGGATAGTGCCAATGATAACTACGTTGAACAAAAACCCAAGAGTGGCAGCCATGAAATAGAAAAAGGGCTTGTTAAATGCTTCGTAAAAATATTAAGAATAGAAGGTGTAAATAAACTTAATTTTGAATACGGTGGTTGTGCTCTTGGCGGAGGAAGTCCGGGGGATATATTATTTTTTAACCCGCTTTTACATACAGACCATTTACTTCTAGCAGATATGGCATTTCACTCTCTCTATATTCCACTTTCAGCACAAGCTAGAGGAGGAGAAGATAGTTTAAGAGCAGGTAAAGGAAATACTCCACTATTCGATACAATTGTCGAAAAACAAGGCACTCTTTTGGACGTAGCCAAAAGACAACCAGATATATAAAAAGTTAATATAATTTTAAATCTTAGTAAAATCAACTATCCAATTACCTCGTTCATTAAATATTCGATTTATAAATATTTTTTTTGAAAAAACATTTAGTAAATCATCTAACATATCCCTTGTAAACACATAATAATACCGCTCAAATATTTTTCTATCACATCGTCTTTCCCATTTAACAAAATTATCACCAGGAGTAAACTGCCTTCTTTTTTCTTGATTTTCAATCGACCACACACTAAATATACCATGCCCGCCCACTTTTAAAATACGGATCATTTCGGATAAGGCCTGGTTTCTCCTGGAAGTATCCGCCATATGATGAAAAACAGCTACAGCTAAGGCATAATCAAAGATATTATCTTTAAAATACATTCTACAACAATCATTCTGGACTACATTTAAATTCTTTGTAACGCATATTTCTAAAAGCTCCGCGCAAATATCAGTTCCTATTATATCCAGGGAACTATTAATAAGCATGTTTTTCCCGTTACCACAACCTATTTCTATTCCTTTCATATTGGGCGTTTTATTTTCTAAAAAATTCCTAACAAAATTCCAAATACAAAATCGTGTTTGGCTAAAATGACTGGCTATTTCGCTGTATACCCTTTTGACATATCTTTCTTCGATGTCCATTTTAATTAATAAAAATTAATTATTATCAATTAAAATCAAATTAAAAATATTAACAGGGTCCTGAGTTAAATAAGGTTTTTTTATACTTAATGAACGTGATTAATTGTTTAGTTTTTATATAATGTATCGCTTTTAAACCGTTGATAGTATGTGATGAATCTATTTCTTCTATCTTATATATTCCTTGGTCTGTTTTAATTTCCGCCACGCGTTCTGCGCAAAAAGGCATTTCATGAGGAAGAGGAGGAGAATCAATTATAAACTGAGGAACAGTAAGTGCTGAAGAGGCATTACCTGTAGCGTCGGTGACAGTTATTGTTATGTTATGGGTTCCCGGTACCAAAGTATTAAAGGTTATAGTATTATCTCCCACACCCGCATCAGTAGTACTACTTGAATAGCCTGTATTAAAGGTTATAGTACCTACTTCGTTTGAGTTAAATGTAAATGAGGGTGTTGTGTCATTTGAAGGTGTTTGTACTGGGGTTACACTTGAAAGTATTGGAGCTGTAGTATCAATTACAAAATCCGGTATAGATAATGTCTCTGAGATATTTCCTGCATCGTCTTCCACTTGTACTGTTTTTCCACTATAAGTGTTTTCTGCTAGAGCGGAGAAGGTTATAGTATTTATTCCAATAGTCGCATTAGTAGGACTTGGAGTACCAAGGTTACTAGTAATAGTGCCTGCTTCATCGGAGGTAAATGTAAACGTTTGAGTTGTATTATTTGAAGGTGTTGATATTAAAGATGGGTTGCTTAAGATTGGTTTCTTGGTATCAATTACGGTGACCGTTCTAGTTTTTGTTGCTGAGTTTCCTGCAATATTAGTAACAGTATAGGTAATTATGTAATCCCCTGGTGTATTGATATCTACCTCACCAGAAACCTCTATGTTGTCCATATTCCCATCTATATTATCATATGCCATCGCACCATCTTCTGTATACGTGTCTCCTGTTTCTAACGTAATTACAGATTCCTCGTTTAGTATTATAATTGGCGAAGAACTGAGGGAGGCATCAGTTATTTTAATTCCTATATCTGTGCCTGTTTCATCTATTGTATCAGATATATATATAATAAATGAGGTTCCCAAGTGACCAGTTATTTCAACCGAATTTTCGTTCTCCATCCAAAATTTATTATTGGATAAATTATTAAACGGAACTCGCTTATATGTTCCATCAAGTGTGGGAATATTAATATTAATCGCGGAATTATTGGATGTATAGTTATTTATATAATTTATTAATAAATTTTGGTTAAAATATATGTTATTGTCAATATGACTACTCTTTCTTCCCATAAATCTTAATTTAACAGAGATTTCCGCACTTTCGGGTTCAATTATTAAAAATGCGCGAGTCATTACCTCTCCCGGAGTACTTGGATTGTCTACGCCATCATAAATATTTATAAAATTAAAGTCTATTAAACATTTTTCAAACATTAACTTGTCATAAGTTGAGTCTGGTGTATATTCACCAGTATTTAATGTTATAGACCCTGCCGACTCGTCTGTATCAAACCCTATAATGGCAACGTTTGTAAATTTTATAAGTAAGTCATGTATGCCATAATACTCGCTATCGTCCCAGACTTCGGTTATATAAATATTAAATGGGGTATTCCCACTATGACCTGTAATATGAACGGTTGGTTCTTTCTCTTTCCACACAGAGCCATACTCCGTCTCCTCCGGTATATTAAATGTAAATGATCTATAATTATAATAATCAGGGTCCTGTATGTCTGTTCCAGGGAGATTAATAATAGGTGTGGTTACACCGATCACATCTAAGTTAACAGATTGTTCAATAATTAGAGTAGACTCAACACCAGTATATTCATTTCCAGCAAATTGTAATGTAATAGGTTCTGAATAATTATCTATTGGTTTTGGAGTAATACGTAACCAAGGACGGAACACGTCGGGGTTGTCTTGGTCTTTATGGTGCATTTTTATAAAATTTAAATTGCTAAGTGTATTTATATTTTCATTTAATATATATTCTAAGGGACCACTGCCCTCGCATTTATTGTAAATATCATCGTTAATATCACCATCTCCTACACTCCATATACGGTTTGCGTACGTCGAGTGGTTGGTAATTATACGCTCCAGGTCTATTTCAATATCACATTCATTATTTTGCACGATACTCACTAAATTTTCCTGCGTGCCATTAACGACCCATAAATACTCCATCTCTGCCATCGGTGCTGGGTTAAAAGTGACAGACCAATATCCATCATTATTATCACTTGCAACTGGACCGCCCACTGGGTCCCAACCCCACCAGGGGCCTGTCATTCTTACAGAAGTTGTATCATTTGGTACTTTAACGACTATTTCTATTTTACCACCATGAAAAAAATCCCTACTACCCCAATTCTCAAAATAGGGATCAGGTGTAATACCCCACACACCGTATTGACTATGCATCGCGGAAGCGCCATAAAAAATATCTGTTAAAATTACGCCATCGTGTATTATCCAACCCCTGATATCGCGATTAAAATCAACAGCATTTTTAAACATAGAACTCATATCAATTACTTTACTAACATTCCATTTATTTGCATCTGTAACTATATTTTGGTCAAAGACATGTGCGTTTAGAAACATGCTATTCATATTAGATACATTACTTGTATCCCAATCAGATATATCTTGGTTAAATTTATAACAATCTCCAAATAAATAACTCATATCTGTTACGGTACCAACATTCCAATTATCAAGAGGTTTACTGTTGCCTCCCTCGACATCTCCATTATTAAAGTCATAGGCTCTTCTAAACATTTGCGACATACTTGTTACCTTACTAACATCCCAGCTTTTCGTTACGCCATCATCCTTTGTGTTAATATTTTGATTAAATACCCTGGCATTATAAAAAGTCTGACGCATACTTGTAACGTTGGAAGTATTCCAACTACTGATATCTTGATTAAATTTCTCAGCATGAAAAAAAGCTGCATCCATATCGGTAACATTGTGAATTTTCCAATCACCGATATCTTGATTAAATTTTCTAGCGTGTCTAAATATACTGTCTATAGAAATAGCACTAGACATATCCCAATTCAGAGACCCGGACCCGGTGTCGCCATTATTAAATTCCAAAGCACCATAAAACACCGCGGCCATACCGGTAATTTTACTAGTCCCCCACCCGTTTAGATTTTGGTTAAATGCCTCGGCCGCTCTAAATGTAAACACCAGAGTATTTACATCGCTACCAGATATATCCCATGCCGTATAAGGGGCACCCGTATATCCTTCATCAATAATACCGACCTTTGTATTTATATCTTGATTAAAAAATTTACAGTAATAAAACATTCGATGTAATCCGTCTCCATTTAGACTATTGATGTTCCAATTATTTATCTTTCCGTTAAATTTATTATGAGTCTGATTACCCTCGGCTGAAAACATCGCATTCATACTTGTTACTTTACTCACGTCCCATGATAGTTTATTTGTATCAGAGTCATATTTAGTCAATAAATCTTGATTAAATTCCTCCGCACCAAAAAACATTTTGAACATACTGGTCACATTACTGGTATTCCAGTCGCTTATATCATCGTTAAAGTTAGTTGTGTCTAGATTGTCATCTCGTTCATTTGAAAATAACTGACTCATATCGGTTATATTAGATGTATCCCAAGTTCTTATATGACCGTAGATAGATAAAGCCACAGAATTATTATTAATCCACTCATTTATAGCGGTTTCTAAATTAGTTTTTAATGCTGGTTTAAATATAGGTATTACAAAAAAATTCCTAGTAGGATCTCCATAGTTAAATTCGGCATTGTCCGCATATTCTATTATCATGGACGCGGCACCAATAAACATATTAGCCAACACAACAGAATCGTGTATTGGCCACCTTCTAATATCTTGGTTAAACGCTTTTGCCCCATTAAACATTGACTCCATAGTAGTTACTAAATTTACATTCCAATTACTTATATCTTGGTTAAACGCCTTCGCTCCATTAAACATATTACTCATATTTGTAACACTTGATACATCCCAATTACTAATGTCACCATTGAAAGTAGCTTTATCCTTAAATAAGCCGCTCATATCTGTACAACCACTAACATCCCAGATTCCTATAGGAACACCGCTGAGGTCATGCATATCATCCGATCTACAGAATGCGTCTACAGCGAGAATTAAACTAGTGTTATTCAAAGGTCTAAAAGAGGTCATATATATATTTTATAAGATAAAATAAATTATGATTTATTTGAATTAATAAATATTTAAATAAATCTTTTGCCAATATGTAATAAGGTTGAACGTTTCATAAAAAATCCAAACAAAATTTCAAATACAAAATAGTGTTTGACTAAAATTATATGCTATTACGACGTATACCTTTATGACGTATATATGTTATATATCCTTCATTTAACTAATAAAATTTCTGAAATTTTATTAACAAGACCCTAAGTTAAATAATTCTTTTCTATACTTAATTATAGTGATTAGTTTTTTAGTTTTTAGATAATGAATCGCGTTTAAACCATTAATAGTATGGGATGAATCTAGGTCTTCTATATTATATATTCCTTGGTCTGTTTTAATTTCCGCCGCGCGTTCAGCACAAAAAGGCATTTTATAACCAACCAGTGTTGTACGTCCATAAATATGGGTGTCCATTTTTAATTGGATTCCGTCACCAGAAGTTATATCAGCATGAGTAAGATTAATAGTTACTGGATTATTTGGGGAGTGACCACCACTTATATTATTTACCACCGAGTCTCGAAAAACTGAATACCCTTCACCCCCTGGCGTGCCTATTTTAATTTCAAACCACCTGATTTGAGTATTAGGTTCTCCCCCATGCTCACTAGGTATTGTTAAATAATTTTCATAATCATCCTCGTCAAAACCCAACGGAACATTATTTTCCTTTGCGTCAAATAAAGTATCAATATTACTTCCATTTTCATCTACAGTATAAATTCTTAGATTAAATACTCTAATGTCATCGTTGACCCCGTCACCCGAAGCGTCCCATCCCGACATGTCAACATCTATTATATTTGTACCACTGATGCCTGTAGTGAAATTATCATATAATGAAACACCTAAATAATATGAAGTATCACCACTTATGCTATCTATTGTAATGCTTACTAATGGGTTAACTCCTCCACCTCCATCGTCGTCCGTTTGCAAATATTCACCACTCGTCCCGCTCGCGTCACCAACCCACCCCCTGTATAGTATCATTTCTAAATCAGGGATATTACTGATCATCACGTCAAAAAAATCGTCGTTATTAGACATTTTATAATATAACCTTTGATAATTATTTATATATAGCTAATGTTTGTTCAGTTATCCATAAATCTACAACAGCATGAACATCATTATTTGAAATAGCTATAGTCATTTTATATATTATTTTATTAATTAACTAAGTACAATTCTAATTCTGTCCAACCAATTAGGCCATTTGCTAACTTTATCCACTCTGAAAAATCGTACTTACTATTAATTTCGGGGTATAGTTCTTAATAAAATCCCAATTAGCAATTCTGTTATATCCGTCGGATCCTCCATCCCGTCTAAAAAAAATTTTATTATCAATTGGGTCTATAGAGTCTATTATTATATATCCAATTCCAATATATAATAATGAAAACTCAATAACTCTATGTTGGTCTATTTCTTTCATATTACTATGACGGTTTTTTATATTTGTTAAACTAAATAATATCCAATTTCCATAATAATATTCAATATCGGGATTTTTTATATGTCTATAAAAATCAATTAAGAATAGTGGTAAAGAAATTTCATTTAAAAGTTCGTTAACTCGGTGTATATTATTACTTACTTCGCCTACATTTTCTTTTGATTGTGTGAAAAATGGTTGGTGGGTTGAATTATACCCTTCTTCGCTGGGCTTTCCTTTTAGAACAAATTCATTAACTAAGTCCATTTAAATAATATTATTATAGTATGATTTAAATGTTTTTATTATAATTTAAAAGATTTTTTTATACATCCTTTACCTCTTTTCCATTTACAATTAGACTGATCTTTACATTTCGGTTCCCACCTCATTTTAAATTGTCCACAATCATCGGTATTCAATACAGTTTTCACAGAAGGCTTTTTATTATATATAATCTTATTTATATATTTAGGTGACTTCGTGCTAGTGGGTTTTTTAGCCTTGAGTGAACTCCTTTTTTTTTCTATACAACCTTCGCCTCTTTTCCACTCACAATTAGGTCGGTCCTTGCATTTGGGCTCCCATCTCATTTTATAAGACGAACATGTTGTATTTTTTACAGGTGATATTGTAATATATTTTTCTAAAAAGTTGGTCATAAGTTTATATCTTTTTAACGAGGACTTAATATTAATTCTTTTAACTGGATTGTCTCGGGTCATATGATAGATTAATCTATCCAAATTATCCTTTAAATCTGAATATTCATTATTTGTAATATAGGGTTTTAAATATTTGACCAATCCATTAACTAAAAATGATTCTATTACAAGTCCAACAGAATATACATCTAATTTGTTTGTCGAATGCGATAAAAACTCCTTCCGTTTATCACTATAACTCCTACTTAAATACATTAACATATCAAGTTCTTCGTCGTCGATACTGGGACTTTCATATCTTGTTGAATCTAAAGACGTAAAATTATAAAATTCATAGGACAATATGGTATCTATTGGCCAAGCAAAATATTTTTGATCATAAATACTGTTTGAATACATATCGTCTATTTTTTTTACGAATCCGAAATCAATAAGATAATATTTCAGTTCCTTCGTATTAAATAATATATTCAAAGACTTAATATCGGAATGGGTATAGCCTTTTTCATTAATTTTCATTAAACCATATAAAACTTGGTGGAAATTTAAAAAAATCTTAATAATATTTTCCTTCTTTTTAAAAAAGGTGGTATTTTTTTTTAATTGACTTAAATTAAATCCACCCTTTTTTTGAATAAGAAGAACCAAATCTTTTTTCCTTAATCGTTTGCTTTTATTTAAGGGGTATTTATTAAATGGATAATCATATTTTTTTAGAAAATTACTTCTCTGACATTCTTTAAATTCGTCAGATGACTCTTCAACAGAATCTAAATCACCTATTTTACATGTTTTAACTATTGGTATTGTAAACTCCCTACCAGGGTCGATTTTATTCATTAATTTAGATACCTTATTTTCCTGTTTAGCCTCGCCATGAGTAGTCAGAGCAGATATATAGTTATCTGGGCTATCACCTGGCTTATCTCCATAACGTTTTTTTTGATTATAGCATTTTGTGGGAGGGCTAAATACGCATTTATAAGTTCCGTGTCCTAAATATTTCCCCCCTATTTGTTCCAAGTAATGTTTAAATATGCTTTTGCCTTTTGAGCCATTAATTTTATATTTTTTATTAGATAAAGGATCTGTAATAAATTTATACATTATACTATATATAAATATATTATTCCATAGTTATTTAAAAATAATAAAAAATAAATTTGATTATATCCATTCACTTTCCATAAATGAATAAACTATATTAATTCAACATGACGTTGCTGAGTCCAGGATTAAAGGATATTGCCGATAAATGGTTTGATATTTATGAAGCCAAACGAATTGAAGGTGATATAAATATGGTTTCCGCGGAGGTCAGTCGTTTAGTAGGAGGGATAGATATACATATGGCTATTATACTGAACTATATGCGGATGAAATATTATATTGAAAAAAAAAAAAACTAAATACACTTACTACGTTTCGCCTAAGATATGTCAGCGGTCTATTAATGTATGGTCTGTGGATTAATATAAAATTACATGTAATTCGATTTATATACTGATTTTTTTATTATTTTAATGAAACCCTTTGTGGGTTTTCATATTTTTATTAATATACGCATTCTGATATTGGAATGTCCTTATTAATACAATATTTAATTAATTCTGCTATATCTGACGTGGTAATAGGTTCAGACAGCACTTCGCTTTCTTTATCATATATATAAAATGTAGGAATAGAGGAAATATTAAATTGGTTAGCAAGTGGACGATGTTTATCGATATCGATATATACATATAAATTTTGGTTATTATTAATATTTTCTATTCTATTTTTAATGAGTGGGGTAATTCTTCTACAAGGCCCGCACCAGCTTGCTGAGAATTGCATAATAATTTTATTATAATTTTTCTTATATTCAATTAAGTCGTCCTGATTATTAAGTTCTACAATAGGCATTTTAAAATAAAATATGATTTTATGTTTAAATATTTATTTTAAATTTCCATTTCAATATTTTTATGGCATTAATAAGGTCCAGTTTTTATTATTTATTAAAAATAAAAATTGCTACTATTAAAATTTAGTTTATTTATCAAACTAAACTGGTTTACACTAACAGTCCCCCCTTACTTAATTGCTATCAGGTGTAGCTCGTTTTTTCTTTCTTCTCTCGAGTCTAGCGGCCTTTTGTTCATC
>Ga0115560_1001161_pt1 | contig 19089 bp, 16 predicted proteins | sample COGITO_mtgs_1105_5_FD_87278 | JGI IMG/M metagenome (GOLD analysis project Ga0115560, IMG submission 87278) | Pelagic marine microbial communities from North Sea - COGITO_mtgs_110509 | ecosystem: Environmental > Aquatic > Marine > Epipelagic | place: Germany:Helgoland, sampling site Kabeltonne... | reverse complement strand
CTAAAGAATAATTTTTAGGAATGTAATTAAAATTGGCATCTTTAGATGTTGCCACTTCAATTGCATCACCAAAGTTTTTAGCTTCTTTTAAAGCTTTAGTAGACCATGCTCCTGTGTTTATGTATCCAGCTTTATTTTCAAGCAAATTATAGGCGGTCATTAAAAATTGCATACTCGCACCACCTTGCAGAAATAATGCTTTATATCCCTTGTTGTTTAAATCAAGTAATTCTAAGGCTAGAGATGTAGCTCTGTCCATTATTTCAACAAAATCTTTACTTCTGTGGGATATCTCAATTAGAGATAGATTTGAGTTGTTAATATTCAAAATTCCGTTTGAAGCTTGTTCTATAACAGATCTTGGTAAAATACTTGGTCCAGCGCTAAAATTGTGTTTTTTCATGAATTTTAAAAGTATCGAAATTAGTCATTTAGTTCATATCAAATATGGTACCTAAATTAAGATATCATCATATTTTCAACAAAAATTTAATAGTATCATTATTGTCTGCATAATCGCCAATAGTAGGACACTGTGTTTGACCAAATTGAATATTAGTTTTAAGATCTAAATTACTTGCAACACATTGGATACTATCAGAGTTATTTTGAATTAGTTTTAATATGTCTTTTTTATCATCATAAAATTCATAAAACAAACAACCTATTGGTGATCCTAGTTTTGTTTCTTCTTTAAGTATTAAAAATCCATTTTCAATAAACTTTTCTTTACTCATCAAATAAACTGCTTTATTGTAATCAAAATTATTAACGTATTTATTGTGATTTATGATTTCTTTATAACTAAAAAACGCATTAAATAGTATATCTAGGTCATAACCTCTTGGTAAAAACACTTTGGATACGCTTCTGCAGCCTAAACCAAAATAGTTAAAGATATCATTTGATAAGCCTACAAGATTATTGTCATTTTCATTACCATCCAATACAGCAATAGAGTGTCTTGTTTTTCTTAGAAGATTGGGATATTTACTAAAATAATAATCAAAATATCTGTGGGAATTATTATTTCCAGTTGCAATTACACCATCAAAATTTTTAAGTTTTTCGCTTTCGAATATAACTTTGTTTTTAAATTTTTTATTTCTTGACTCTAAAAACCTTACTATAAATGGAATTAATAACTTATCATCAGAAGATAGCTTGACCAAACAATCAAAGTTTAATAGTAACGAACACAATAAATCATGAAAGCCAACTATCGGGATATTACCAGCCATTATTATTGCAATTCTTTTTGATGATTTATCTTCAATATTATATTTAGATAACCAATCGGATATAATATTTTCCTGCAAAGAATTTGACCAGTTTTTTAATGAGAGTTTAAGATTTTCAATAGTGAACCAAGAGTTGTAACTTTTTGATTCAAAAAGGGTGTCTTCCAAAATTAAATCCCATTTTGGAAAATTTTTATTTTCTTTTTCATCAATGTTCTCTTTAAATAGAGTACCTAATTCAGAAAATGCTTTTATTCTTTCTTTAAAATCTTGTGTCAAACTTGTTTGTGATTTTTATTGGTATTATTTTTGCGCAAATCTAAGTAAAGATTGAATATTTTACAATGGCAATAATAATAACCGAAGAATGTATTAATTGTGGTGCCTGTGAACCAGAATGTCCAAACACAGCAATTTATGAAGCTGCATATGAATGGAAGTACGCTGATGGCACAAGTTTAGAAGGTGATTTGATACTACCCAGTGGAAAGAGTGTAAATGCAGAGTTAGAACAAGAACCGATTTCAGATGAATTTTATTTTATATCTCCTGATAAATGTACAGAATGTAAAGGATTTCATGAAGAACCACAATGTGCAGCTGTTTGTCCTGTTGATTGCTGTGTTCCTGATGATCAAAATGTAGAAACTGAAGAGCAATTATTGTCAAAACAAAAATTCATGCACCCTGATAATTAATTTATGAAAGCTGGAATTGTAGGACTACCCAATGTGGGAAAATCAACTTTATTTAATTGTTTATCTAACACCAAAGCCCAAAGCGCCAATTTTCCGTTTTGTACTATTGAACCAAACATTGGTATAATTAATGTGCCAGATCATAGATTAACAGAGATTGAGTCCTATGTTAATCCAGAAAAAGTTATTCCTGCTACTGTCGAAATCGTTGATATTGCTGGACTTGTAAAAGGTGCAAGTAAGGGTGAAGGCTTAGGTAATCAGTTTTTAGCTAATATTAGAGAAACTGATGCTATCATTCATGTTTTAAGATGTTTTGATGATAATAATATTGTTCATGTTGAAAATACTATAGATCCTGTCAGAGATAAAGAAATAATAGATTTAGAGTTACAGCTCAAAGATTTAGAAACTTTAGAAAAAAGAAAAGAAAAAATATCCCGTTTAATTAAAACAGGAAATAAAGAAGCTTCATTTCAAAATGATGTATTGATTAAAATGATTGACCATTTACAATCTTTTAATCCTGTAAGAAGTATTGATTTTTCTGAAAAAGAAATGGTATTTTCTAATACTTTAGATCTTATAACTAATAAACCAGTTTTATATGTTTGTAATGTTGATGAATCATCTGCAATTAACGGTAACGATTATGTCAATAAAGTTAAAGATGCTATTAAAAATGAAAATTCTGATCTTTTGATTTTAGCGGTAGCTACTGAAGCAGATATAAATGAATTAGATAATTTTGATGATAGAAAAGCATTTTTAGATGATATAGGATTAAGCGAAGCAGGTTCCTCAAAACTTATTAAAAAATCATATGATTTACTTAATCTTCAGACTTATTTTACAGCTGGTGTAAAGGAAGTTAGAGCATGGACAATTAATAAAGGTATGACTGCTCCTCAAGCAGCAGGAGTGATTCATACAGATTTTGAAAAGGGATTTATTAGAGCAGAAGTGATTTCTTTTAAAGATTACTCTGAATTTAAAAGTGAAATTAAGGTTAAAGAAGCTGGTAAATTAAATATTGAAGGCAAAGATTATATAGTTAATGATGGTGATGTAATGCATTTTAGATTTAACGTATAAAAAAGATTTCAACAACTGATTAATTCTATTGTTAATTAATTTATTAAAACACCATTTTTTTTTTTTTTAATCCACACCTATATTAGCTATTTTCGTAGCAATGTCAGTTTCATCAAACTATACTGAAGATAATATTCGTTCGCTAGACTGGAAAGAGCATATTAGAATGCGTCCAGGGATGTATATTGGTAAGCTTGGAGATGGTTCTTCACCAGATGATGGTATTTATATTTTACTAAAAGAAGTTCTAGACAATTCGATCGATGAATTTGTAATGGGTGCAGGAAAAACTATTGAAATTTCTATTTCTGAATCTGGTGTTTCTGTTAGAGATTACGGAAGAGGTATTCCACTTGGAAAAGTTGTAGATGTAGTTTCTAAAATGAATACGGGTGGTAAATACGACTCAAGAGCATTTAAAAAATCAGTTGGTTTAAATGGAGTAGGTACAAAAGCTGTAAATGCTCTTTCTTCAAGTTTTAAAGTAGAATCTTGTAGAGACGGAAAAGTTAAATCTGTATTTTTTGAAAAAGGAAATTTAACATTTGATAATGATATTGAAGAATCATCTAAAAGGAAAGGTACTAAAGTAACTTTTATTCCAGATGATTTAATATTTAAAAAATATAAATATAGAGCAGAGTATGTTTCAAAAATGCTCAAGTATTATGTTTACTTAAATCCAGGTTTAACAATAGTTTTTAATGGCGAAAAATACATTTCAAAAAACGGACTTAAAGATCTTTTAGAAGATAATAATGATGTTGATAAATTATTGTATCCAATAATACACCTAAAAGGTAATGATATAGAAATAGCCTTAACTCACAGTAAAGTTCAATATAGTGAAGAATATTACTCATTTGTAAATGGTCAGCACACGACACAAGGAGGTACTCACCAGTCAGCTTTTAGAGAAGCTTTAGTTAAGGTTGTTAGGGATTTTTATGGAAAACCATATGATGCAAGTGATATTAGAAAATCTATTATTTCTGCTGTAAGTATTAAGGTAATGGAGCCTGTTTTTGAATCTCAAACTAAAACTAAATTAGGCTCTACCGAAATGGGCGGCGGACTTCCCACCGTTAGATCATATATTAATGATTTTATTGGGAAATATTTAGATAACTATCTTCATAAAAACCCTAAAACTGCTGAGGAAATTCAAAAAAAAATTATTCGAGCAGAAAAAGAAAGAAAAGAGTTGTCGGGTATAAGAAAGTTAGCTAGAGAAAGAGCTAAAAAATCAAATTTACATAATAAGAAGCTAAGAGATTGTCGTGTACACCTTGGTGATATGAATAAAGAAAACAGGCTTGACTCAACTTTGTTTATAACTGAAGGAGATTCGGCTAGTGGATCGATTACTAAATCAAGAAATGTTAATACTCAAGCAGTGTTTAGTTTAAGAGGAAAACCTCTTAATTGCTACTCAATGACAAAGAAAATTGTTTATGAAAATGAAGAATTTAATTTACTCCAAGCTGCTTTAAATATCGAAGAAAGCATAGAATATCTTAGATATAATAATATAGTTATAGCTACAGATGCTGACGTTGATGGTATGCATATTAGATTGCTTTTAATTACATTTTTTTTACAATTCTTCCCTGAGTTAATTAAAGAAGGTCATTTATATATACTCCAAACTCCGCTTTTTAGAGTCAGAAATAAGAAAGAAACGATCTACTGTTATTCTGAAAATGAAAGAATTGATGCTGTTAATAAATTAGGTTCAAAACCTGAAATTACGAGATTTAAGGGATTAGGTGAGATATCTCCTAATGAATTCAAGCACTTTATTGGGGAAAGTATAAAACTTGATCCTGTTATGTTGGATGAAAATTTTAGTATTGATGAACTTCTTTCATTTTACATGGGCAAAAACACACCTGACAGACAGAAATTTATAATAGATAATTTAAAAGTTGAACTTGACAGAATAGATTCTTAATATGGAAGAAGATTACATTGAGCCAAGCCAGCCAAGTTCAGAAAATGAATTAGAAGATTCATTAATCAGAGTTTCAGGAATGTATAAAGACTGGTTCCTTGATTATGCTTCTTATGTAATATTGGAAAGAGCTGTTCCTTCAATTGAAGATGGTTTTAAGCCTGTTCAAAGAAGAATTCTTCATTCGATGAAAGATTTAGATGACGGAAGGTTTAATAAGGTTGCTAATATTGTTGGACACACAATGCAGTATCATCCTCATGGAGATGCAAGTATTGCTGATGCAATGGTTCAGATAGGGCAAAAGGATCTTTTAATCGAAACACAAGGTAACTGGGGAAATATTTTAACTGGAGATAGATCTGCTGCTTCAAGATATATAGAGGCTAGGTTATCAAAGTTTGCTCTAGAAGTAGTTTTTAGTCCAAAAATTACTAAATGGCAATCATCTTACGATGGAAGAAGAAAGGAACCTATTAATTTACCCGTTAAGTTTCCGTTGCTGTTGGCTCAAGGAGGTGAAGGTATTGCAGTTGGATTATCTACAAAAATTTTACCACATAATTTCATTGAACTAATTGATTCTTCTATTAAATGTTTGAAAGGTCAAAAATTTACAATATTCCCTGACTTTCCCACTTCCGGTATTATGGATGTTAGTAACTATAATGATGGTTTAAGAGGAGGTAGGATTAAAGTTAGAGCTAGAATAAATCAATTAAGTAAAAACACACTAGTTATTAGTGAAATACCGTTTACAACTACAACTTCCTCCTTGATTGACTCAATATTAAAGGCAAATGACAATGGTAAAATTAAAATTAAAAAGATTGAGGATAACACTGCCAACAATGTAGAAGTTTTAGTTCATTTGCCTTCAAATGTTTCACCTGATAAAACCATTGATGGTTTATTTGCTTTTACATCATGTGAAACATCTATTTCACCTTTAGGTTGTGTTATTGAGGACAATAAGCCATTGTTTATTGGTGTTTCAGAAATTTTAAAAAGATCTACTGAAAACACAAAAGATTTATTGAGGCTGGAGTTGGAGTATAAAAAAAGTGATTACGAAAATCAATGGCATTACGCTTCGCTTGAAAGAATTTTTATCGAAAATAGAATATATAGAGACATTGAAAATGTCGATACTTGGAAAGGTGTAATTTCTGCAATTTCAAATGGTTTAAAGCCTTTTACGGAACATTTAAAAAGAGAGGTGGTTGAGGATGATATAGTTAGATTAACTGAAATAAAAATTAAAAGAATATCAAAGTTTGACATTGACAAAGCGCAAATCAAAATTGAAGCTATTGAAGATGAATTAGATAAAATTGCATTTAATTTAAGTAACCTTACTGATTTTGCTATTTCTTATTTTAAAAATCTTAAGTCTATTTATGGTAAAGAAAAAAAGAGGAAAACAGAGATTAGGATTTTTGCAGATGTAGATGCAAAGAAAGTAGTTGTAAAAAACTGTAAACTATATGTTAACAGAGAAGAAGGGTTTATTGGAACTTCTATTAAAAGAGACGAATTTGTTGAAGAATGTTCTGATATTGATGATGTTATAACTTTTACTGAAGATGGTCAAATGATGGTGACTAAAGTAGAATCTAAAAAATTTATATCCAAAAATATTAAACATGTAGCTGTTTTTAAAAAGAAAGATAAAAGAACAGTTTACAATATGATATATAGGGATGGTAAGAAGGGCACTTCTTACATTAAAAGATTTAGTGTAACAGGTGTTACAAGAGATAAAGTATATGATTTAACTAATGGAAATGAAGACTCAAAGATGTTATATTTTTCTGCTAATCCAAATGGTGAAGCTGAGATAGTAAATATAATTTTAAGGCAAACAGGTTCGATAAAAAAATTAAAGTGGGAGTTAGATTTTGCTGATTTAGATATTAAAGGAAGATCTTCAAAAGGAAATATTGTTTCTAAGTATACAATTAATAAAATTGAATTTAAAGAAAAGGGATTGTCTACTTTAAAGCCTAGAAAAATTTGGTTTGATGAGACTATTCAAAGACTGAACGTTGATGAACGAGGTGAGTTATTAGGTGAGTTTAAGAGTGACGATTGTTTGATTATAATCCAGCAAAACGGTTCACTTAAAACAGTAAAACCTGACATGAATATGCATTTTCCAGACGATATGATTGCTTTAGAAAAGTGGATACCTGAAAAGCCTATTTCTGTTTTGTATTTTAACGGACAAAAAGATTGTTATTTCGTAAAAAGATTTTTAGCAGGAAATCAAAATAATGATCAGAAATTTATTCCAGATGGTTCAAAAATACAACTTGAACTGGTTTCAACAGATTGGAGACCTGTTATTGAACTTACTTATCCTAAAACCTCAAAGGGTGTGAGAAATAGTGAAACTAAAAATATTGACGAATTGATATCGGTTAAAGGAATTAAGGCTATTGGCAACAGATTAAGTTCATTTAAGATTAAAAACATTAATCAATTAGATCCTCTTGATTATTTCCCACCTGAAAAAAAAGAGATAAAGGATTTAGATGTTGAATCAGAGGAAATCAAGGCTGATGCTAAAGATTTTACTTTTGACAAAGGCCAAACAGAACTTGAGTTTTAGTTTTTAATTTTTTTAACAAATCCTCTTTGTTTGTTTTTAACGTCACCTACGAAGGAATATTCAAAAGTGTATGAATTTTCATTAGTAGAAAGAATCTTCATTTGAACGGATTTCTTTTCACTTAAAGATTTAGGATTTACTTTTTTATATATACACTCGCAATCTGAAACCCATTTAACAAAATTTGAATCAATTTTTCCGTTAAAATATCCAATTTCAAGATCTTTAGTCCTTGTAAACTTGGTGATAAGTGTATCGCCTTCTTCAGAAATTGATTTAAATTCAAATGTCCCTGTTTTAAATTTTAGACAATCTCTTTCAGGAAAATCACAAGAATTTAAAATAAACAATAATAAAACAAGTCTAATATACATTGATTGTAAATTTATTAATTTTTATAGATTTTACAGGAACCATCTTTATAAAATATTACAATTTTTTCTACATCAGATTCAATTTCATCATTATTAGATGTTTTGATTTTAGCAATTGGAGTAGGGGGTTCAGTTAAATGGCTTATATCGTTAAATAACCAGTCTAAACTTATGTTTTCAATGGATTTGTTAATTTTTAATATAAAATCAAGGCTTGGTTTATTTCTACCACTTAATACATGTGAAACGCTAGATCTTTGAACACCAATTTTATCAGCAAATTTTGATGCAGTTAAGCCTTCGTTTTCTATTAATATTTTTAGTTTTTCTGAAAAATCAATCATGTTTACAATTGTAAATTTATAAAAAATAAATGACATTATTATAATCAATTTTATACAAAATGTATTAATTAAAATTAAAGTATAACTTTAATTAAATTATATAAAACACTTAAAAACATATATTTATATAAAATTTAATATTTTTTGTAGACAATTGTAATATATAGTCCGATTTAAAGACGTTTATTTAAAATTATTAGTTTACAATTGTAATCATTAGTATTGTTAAATTTGTAAAAAAAATTAATGAATATTATAGTTGAAAATTATACTGATTATAAAGAAAAAGAAATTTTTGGTAGGTATATTAATAATGATTCTATTGCAAACTTAAATTCAAAATATTCATCAGAAATTTGCGGATACAGCGTAAATAATTTGCCAATTCATTTTTTTAAAATAGGCTCTGGAAAAACTAGATTGCTAATATGGTCTCAGATGCATGGTAACGAGTCTACCTCTACAAAAGCACTTTTTGATTCTATTTCATTTTTTTGCAATTATGAACAGAAAATATATGATGATTTAACCATATTAGTCATACCAATATTAAACCCAGATGGTGCTTTAAAATATACCAGAAATAATTATAATAATGTAGATCTTAACAGAGATGCAGTTGATTTAACTCAGCCAGAAAGTCTTGTGTTAAAAAAGGTTTACAATGATTTTAACCCAGATTTTTGTTTTAATTTACATGATCAAAGATCAATTTATTCAACTGTTAATTTTAATTCATCAATACTTTCTTTTTTATCTCCTTCCTCTGATTTTGAACGAAATGAAACTGACTCAAGAGTAAAATCAATGAAAATCATATTAGATATATATGATAATCTTAGAAAGTTAATTCCAAATAACATTGGTAGATATAATGATGAATTTAATATTAATTGTGTTGGAGATACATTTCAATCTTTAAATACCCCTACAATCTTATTTGAATCTGGTCATTATTCTCAAGATTACACAAGAGAAATATCAAGGTATTATACATCAATGGCAATTACATACGCTGTCAAATCAATATATTCCAAACGTTTTAACTTACAAAACCATAAAGATTATTATAATATCCCTGAAAATTCTACAAATTTATGCGATGTTTTTATTAAAAACATTAAAATAAAGCAATCTTCATCAAGTCAGCATATTAATTTATCCATTTTGTATAAAGAAAAATTAAATTTAGGTTCTAAAGAAGTTGAATTTCTTCCGGAAATTAGTGAATTCGGAAAATTAGAAAAAGTTTCAGGTCATCTGGAATCCGATTTTATTTCAATCGATAATGTATTTGACATATCTGATAATGGTGATTTAAATGAAATTATTATAATCGCAAAAAAATTACGAAATATTCATTAAATATTTGATTTAAGTAAAAATAATTCAATATATTTGCGATTATTTAAATTTAAATTCAAAATAATGGCTAAAATTAAACTTGATGAAATTGATCACCAGATTCTAGATCTTTTAATTGATAACACAAGAACTGCTTTTACTGATATAGCTAAAAAATTATTAATCTCAGCTGGGACTGTCCATGTTAGGGTAAAAAAAATGGAAGATGCAGGTATTATTAAAGGATCTTCTCTTACACTTGACTATAAAAAATTAGGATATACTTTTATTGCATACATCGGTATATTTCTCGAAAAAACTCATCAGACTAAGTTTGTACTTCAAAGACTTGAAGCAATTCCATTTGTAACAGTAGCTCATATTACCACTGGAAAATTTAATATTTTCTGTAAAGTTCGTGCTAAAAGTACTGACCATGCGAAAGAGATTATATTTTTGATTGATGATGTAGAAGGTGTTTCTAGAACAGAAACTATGATATCACTAGAAGAAAGTATAAATGATAAGAAAAGGCTTATGCATAGAATTTTTAATGAATTACAATAATATTAGTGAGAGAATTAACAAAAAAAGAAAGATTTAACGATAAAGTTCTTTCTAGATTCAACTTATACAATAGTATTTTTTCAACTCTTCCATATGAAAGTATTGCCAAAACTGGTGTAATGCTTCCTCTTTTTGAAAGAATTTGTATTGATGGTTATAAAAAAAGCAATAATCCAACAAAAATTGTAAATGATTTTTTCGCTACTTATATGTCTGGATCTGATGATCCGGAAAAAGTTTCTCTTTTGTTTCGTTTTATTCAATATATTGAAAGACAGGTTGTTCTTTTTGATGCAGTTGAAGATGCTTCTTTTTCCCAAATTAACAATTTAGATGGTAGGGGAACTCTACGTAGTTTAAAAGAAGAAGTTGAATCAAAAAACAAAAAATCTGAACTAAAAAAGTATTTATCTAAATTTAAAATAAGACCAGTTTTAACTGCTCACCCAACTCAGTTTTACCCTGGTTCAGTCTTAGGAATTATAACTGATTTAACAAGTGCTGTCAAAAATAACAATTTAGCAGAAATTAAAGTTCTACTATCTCAACTTGGAAAGACTCCATTTTTCAAAAATAAAAAACCAACACCATATGATGAAGCAGTAAGTTTAACATGGTATTTAGAAAATGTTTTTTACAATTCTATTAGTAATATATATAAATACATTAAAATAAATATTTTTGATGGTAAGGATTTTGACAATGATATAGTTAATTTAGGTTTTTGGCCTGGAGGAGACAGAGACGGAAACCCATTTGTTACTACTAAGATTACTTTAAAAACTGCAAATAAATTAAGAAGCGATATTATTAAAAATTATTACAGAGATATAAGGAGTTTAAGAAGAAGGTTGACTTTTAAAAATATAGAAGATAAAGTAGTTGAAATAGAAAATAGATTATACAAAAGTATTTTTAATGAAAGTAAAACTCCAAAAATTAGTTTAGATGAGCTAAAAACTGAATTAAATAAAATAAAAAATATTCTTATTAACGAACACAATTCTTTGTTTCTCGAAGAATTAGATGAAATTATTGATAAGGTTAAAATTTTTGGATATCATTTTGCAAGTCTTGATATTAGACAAGATTCTAGAATTCATAGTAGTGTTTTTAATTCTGTTTTTAAAATCGCTCAGAAAAATTTAAATAAATTATTTCCAGATAATTATTTGGACTTAAACGAAGAAAAAAAGATTAAAATTTTATCTAAAATTAAAGGGGATATTTCACCTGATCTTTTCAATGATGAATTGTCGGTTTCTACATTGAGTTCAATACGAGCCATGAAAGAAATTCAGTCAAACAATGGAGAAAAGGCTTGTAACAGATATATCATTAGCAATAATCAATCTGCATTGAACATATTAGAGGTCTTTACTATGTTTAGACTTAGTAATTGGGAGAATCCAACTGTAGACATTGTGCCTTTATTTGAAACAGTTTCAGATTTAAAAGTTGCTTCTAAAGTTATGGAGTCCGTTTATGCTAACCCAGTTTATAAAAATCATCTAAAACAAAGAAATAATCAACAAACAATTATGTTGGGTTTCTCAGATGGAACTAAAGACGGAGGTTATTTAATGGCTAATTGGAGTATTTTAAAAGCTAAAGAAGCTCTTACATCAGTTTCTAGAAAACATGGAATTAAAGTAATATTCTTTGATGGAAGAGGAGGTCCACCAGCAAGAGGAGGAGGTAATACTCATCAATTTTACTCTTCGATGGGTGAATTTGTTGAATCTGATGAAATTCAACTTACAGTTCAAGGTCAAACAATAAGTTCAAATTTCGGAACAGTTCAATCTTGCCAATACAACCTTGAACAATTATTAAGTTCTGGAATTCAGAATAGAGTTTTAAGCGATGTTAACAACAGTTCTAGCAGAGTAGATAAATTAATACTAGATAAACTGGCTAATATTAGTTACAAAGCTTATACAGAGTTTAAAGATCATCCTATGTTTGTTCCTTACTTAGAACATGTTAGTACTATAAAATATTATGCTAAAACAAATATTGGAAGTAGGCCTTCAAAACGTGGTAGTGCGGATGCTAAGTTTGATTTTTCATCGTTAAGAGCAATTCCATTTGTGGGTAGCTGGAGTCAACTAAAACAAAATGTTCCTGGTTTTTATGGTGTAGGAACTGCATTAAAATATTATAGTGACAGAAAAGAATTTTCTAAGATTAAAAATCTTTATAAAAGTTCTCCTTTTTTCAGAACATTAATTTCTAATAGTATGATGAGCTTAACTAAGTCGTTTTTTAAATTAACTGCTTACATGAAAAATGATCCACAATATGGAGAGTTTTGGTTATTAATTTATAATGAGTATAAGCTAACTAAAAAATTGATTTTGAGATTGTCTGGATTTGATCATTTAATGCAAAATGAACCTGCTAATAAAGCTTCCATTCAAACAAGAGAAAAGATTGTGCTTCCATTAATAACAATTCAACAATATGCTTTAAGAAAAATTAAAGACATTGAAAATGGAAATCATCCAAAAACAGATTTATCTCTGTATGAAAAAATGGTTACAAGATCTTTGTTTGGAAATATTAATGCTAGTAGAAACTCAGCTTAAATAATATTTAAAAGACTCTTTTATTAATTCTTTTTTAACCTGAATATCATAAACAGGTTCAGCTATTTCTTTAAGTAAAATGAAATTTATTTTTCCGTGACTGTTTTTTTTATCATGAATTAATAAATCTATTATTGAACCAATCTGACTTTCACTTATTTCAATTTTTTTGTAAATACAATTAATGTGTTTTTTTATTGAATTAACATGATCGATTGAGAAGTTGAATAATTTATAGGATAAAAAACTTGCCAAAACTATCCCAATAGAAACTGCTTCACCGTGAAGTAATTTATTTTCGGAATTCAAGAAATAAGATTCGATCGCATGACCCAGGGTATGACCATAATTCAGCGACTTTCTTTCTTTTTGTTCTTTTTTATCAATTAAAACAATTTTATTCTTTGTTATAATTGAATTGTATATTGTTTTTAAATCATAAAATGGTGTATCATTACTAATTAACAGATTATATGTTGGCAGATCATAAATCAATGAATGTTTAAATATTTCAGCGTATCCACTTGAAATTTCATTTTTCTCTAATGTGTTTAAAAATTCATTATCAATCACTACCATTTTGGGATCATAAAAAGTTCCTATTTGATTTTTAAGAGTTCCAAAATCAATTCCAGTTTTTCCGCCAACCGAAGCATCAACCATAGACAATAGAGTGGTGGGGATATTTATGTAACTTATTCCTCTTTTATAAGTGCTCGCAATAAAACCACCCATATCCGAAACAACACCTCCTCCAAGATTAATAATTAAACTGTTTCTATCTCCTTGTTTGTCCGATATTATTTTCCAGAGTTTTAAACATGATTCAATATTTTTGTTTTCTTCACCATTACATGATTCAATTAACTCATAATTCTCTATTTGAATTTTGTTTAAAAACACATCTAAACAATATTGCTTAGTATTATTATCAACATGAATAAAAATTTTAGAATAATTTTCATTCTTTAAATGATTTGATAGTTTATCAAATCCATTTTGCTTAAACAAAATAGAGTAGCTGTCTGAGATAATTTCTTTATTCATATAAATTTGTACAATACAAAATAACATATTTTTTTTTTAAAAAAACTATGTACATTAGTTTAAAATTTTATTGATTTGAATAATCTATTTTCTGATACTAAAGAAGCTTTTTCTTTAAAAAGTAATTTTGAACTAAACAGAGCATTTTTTCTTTTTAAAATTATTGGTAATACTACTTTTGTGAAATTAAGTACAGTCTTGACAAACTTTGCTTTAAAATTTTACCTTCCAGTAACTCCTATTATTAAAGCAACTGTATTTGATCATTTTTGCGGTGGTGTGAGTGAAGAAGATTGTGTCCCGGTAATAAATAAAATGTTTGATAAAAATGTTCACTCTGTATTAGATTTTTCCACTGAAGGCTTTGATTCGGAAAAAGAATTTGACGATTGTTTAAGAAAAAAAATATCTATTATAGAATTTGCAAAAAACAAAAAAGAAATTCCTTTTGCCGTTTTTAAACCTACTTGTTTGGGTAGTACAGATTTATTTAAAAAAGTTTCAAAATTTGAAAATTTAAATGATTCAGAAAATGATTCTTGGAATAGAGTTATTCAAAGATTTGATCAAGTTTGTTCAAAGGCTTTTAAAGAAAATATAAAAATTTTAATTGATGCTGAAGAAGTTGAGGTTCAAAACGCAATTGATGATTTAGCAATTAAAATGATGCGTAAGTATAATCTCAAAACTCCTATTGTCTATAATACTGTGCAGATGTACAGGAAAGATAGATTAACCTACCTAAACAAAATGATTTCTAATCAATTGAACGATCGTGTGATATTTGGATTAAAGCTAGTTAGAGGAGCTTACATGGAAAAAGAAAGGAATTTAGCTGTTTCTATGAATTTTGAATCTCCAATCTGTGATACTAAAAATGAAACAGACAAAAATTTTAATTCAGGATTAGATTTTGTCTTTAAGAATTTTGAAAGAATTTCATTTGTTTGTGCGTCCCACAATGAAGATTCGATTCTAAAAGTTATATCAATGATGGAGTCAAAAAATTTAAAAAGTAATGATAGCAGTATATGGTTTGGTCAACTTTATGGTATGAGTGATAATATTTCTTTTAATTTGGCTTCTAAGAACTTTAACACTTTTAAAATATTACCATTTGGATCTGTCAGAAACCTTATGCCTTACTTGATAAGAAGAGCAGAAGAAAATACCTCGGTACAAGGTCAAACTGGAAGAGAATTACAGTTAATTTTAAAAGAAAGAAAAAGAAGAGCTTCACTGTAGTTCATTAATTTTTAGAAAAGTATGCGTTCTTATTACAGTTTTTCACAATAAATGATTTCTTTTTACTCTCCAAGTAATAAACCTTACAAGTGTCAATTTTAGTATTACTTTTAGAAAAGTTTACATCATATTCTTTAAAAAAAATATCTTTTGAAAAAGAATTATTTTGATCATTAAATATCCAATTCTTTTTATAAATATCGTTTAAAACTCTTTTATTAGGCATGTAATTGAACCTTGTGTCTTTTTTGTTGGAAATAAATATTAAAATAATAATACCAATACTTAAACCAAACAAAAAGAAATACAATCTTTTTAAAAAACTCATGAGAATATATTTGTTAAATTAATTTTTCGCTTATCAGTATCTATGAAATCAATTTTTAAAATGGAGTGATTGATGTCTAAATCATTCATTATCAACTCAGGCCACTCGATTATAATGAATTTATTATATAAATATTCAAAAAGTCCTAAATCATTAATTTCTTCTTTATTTTCAATTCTATACAAATCCATATGAATTACTAATCCGTCCTCACAGCTGTATTCGTTTATAAGAGTGTAGGTAGGACTACTAACTTGATCTTTTACTTTAAGTTGTTTGCAAATCTCTTTTATTAATGTTGTTTTTCCTGAACCAACATCACCACAAACCAGTAAAATTTTTCCACTTATATTTTTTAAAATAAAATCGCTTGCTTCTTTTATTTCTTCGATACCATAATTAAATTCCAAAATATTTTAAATTTTAAAATTCAAAAATAAGATACTTATTCATTGTTTTAACCATATTAAACCAAATTTAATTGATTTTTCATACTTTTGCGACGATGAAGTTAAAAGCATATCAGGTAGCTGAAATTGTTGGTGGTGATGTTGAGGGAAATGATCAGGTTTCGATTGACAGCTTAGCTAAAATTGAAAATGGTAAAGAAGGCTCGTTGTCTTTTTTAGGAAACCCTAAGTATAAAAGATTTTTAGATTCATCAAAATCTTCAATTGTTATAGTTGCAGATAATTTTGTTTCTGATAAAAATTTAACCAAAACGTTGATAAAAGTTAAAGATCCTAATGAAGCATTTTCTAAGTTATTAGATTTGTTTGGAAATCAAACCTCAAGTAGATCAGGTATTGATAAATTAAGCTCTGTTGACAATACTGTTTCAATTGGTAAAGATGTTTATTTAGGAGCTTTTTCTATTTGTGAAAAAGATTCAATAATTGGAAAAAATTGTAAGATTTATTCACAGGTTTATGTTGGTGAAAATGTAAGAATTGGTAGCAATACTATTGTTTATCCTGGTGTTAAAATATATAATAATTCTGTTATAGGAAATAACTGTATAATTCATTGAGGCACAGTAATAGGTTCAGATGGATTTGGATTTAATCTCGATAAAAATGGCAATCAACTTAAGGTTAATCATAATGGTAATGTAATAATTGAAGACAATGTTGAAATTGGAGCGAATTGTACTGTTGATAAAGCTACTTTAGGGTCAACTTTAATCAAAGAAGGGGTTAAATTAGATAATTTAGTTCAAGTAGCTCACAATGTTGAAATTGGTGAAAATACTGTAATTGCTGCTTGTGTTGGGATCGCAGGATCAACTACAATTGGTAAGAATTGTATGATTGGTGGTCAAGCAGGTATTTCTGGACATTTGAAGATTGGAGATAGAGTAATGATTCAAGCTCAGTCAGGGGTTATGAAAAATATTCCCTCGGATAGTACTGTAATGGGAATGCCAGCATTTAATTATTTAGATTATAATAAATCTTATGTTCATTTTAAAAATTTACCAAAGATAATGAGTAAACTAAATGATCTTTTTAAAAAAACTATATAATGAGTAAACAACGTACAATCTCAAAGTCTATTTCACTTAAGGGTGTTGGTATTCATTCTGGTAATGAAGTTAATTTAACTTTTAAACCTGCAGATGAAGATTTTGGTTATGCATTTTGTAGAACTGATCTTCCCAAAAAACCCATCATAGAAGCTGATGTTAATTATGTAGTTAGTACCAAAAGGGGAACAACATTAGAGAAAGATGGTGTGACGATTCAGACCTCTGAGCATGTATTAGCTGCTCTTGTTGGAATGGAAGTTGATAATGTTTTAATTGAAATTGATGCTTCAGAACCTCCAATAATGGACGGATCTTCAAAATATTTTGTTGAAGCAATTAAAAAAGCTGGAATTAAAGAGCAATCCAAAGAAAGAAGTGAATATATAGTTAAGGATGTAATTTCTTATTATGACGAGGAAAGTGGAAGTGATATAACTATTATTCCATCAAAATATTACGAGGTTACAACAATGGTTGATTTTGGTACAAAAATTCTAGGTACTCAAAATGCGACAATGAAAAGATTATCACAATTTGAAAATGAATTTGCTGAGGCTAGAACATTTAGTTTTTTACATGAAATTGAAATGCTTCTTGAAAACGGTCTAATTAAAGGTGGGGATTTAAATAACGCTATAGTTTATGTTGATAAAGAATTATCTGAAAAGACTATGGGGAAATTAAAAAAAGCATTTAATAAGGATAAAATTTCTGTAAAGTCTAATGGAATACTTGATAATTTAACTTTACATTATCCAAATGAGGCAGCCAGACACAAATTACTTGATGTTATTGGGGATTTAGCCTTAGTTGGAACAAGAATAAAAGGTAAAATAATTGCTAACAAACCTGGCCATTATGTAAACACCATGTTTGGAAAAAAACTTTCATCCATAATTAAAAATGAGAAAAGAAATATTGCTCCAAAGGTTGATATGAGTAAGCCTCCCGTTATGGATGTAAATCAAATAATGAAAGTATTACCTCATAGACCTCCTTTTTTATTGGTTGATAATATTTTAGAAATTTCAGAAAATCATATCATTGCGCAAAAAAATGTAACAATTAATGAAGATTTTTTTAAAGGTCATTTTCCAGGAAAACCAATTATGCCTGGGGTTCTTCAAATTGAAGCAATGGCACAAGCTGGAGGAGTTTTATTCTTAAACAATGTTCCAGATCCTGAAAATTATTTAACTTTTTTCGCTAAAATTGATAATGCAAAATTTAAATATCCTGTTGTTCCTGGAGATACTTTAATTTTTAAATTAGAATTACTTTCACCAATAAGAAGAGGTATAATGCATATGAAAGGCCAGGCATTTGTTGAGGGTAAATTAACAAGTGAGGCAGAACTACTAGCTAGAATAATAAGAAAAACTGAAGCATAATGTATCAACCTTTATCATATATACACCCTGGAGCAAAAATCGCAAAAAATGTAGTGATAGAACCTTTTACATCCATTGATAAAAATGTTGTAATCGGTGAAGGATCTTGGATAGGTTCCAATGTAACTATCATGAGTGGAGCTCGAATTGGAAGGAATGTTTCAATATTTCCTGGTTCTGTAATATCAGCAGTTCCTCAGGATTTAAAGTTTAAAGGTGAAGAGACTACAGCTGAAATAGGAGACAACACAACTCTTAGAGAGTGTGTTACAATAAATAGAGGAACATCCGATAGAAATAAAACTAAAATTGGTAAAAATTGTTTAATAATGGCTTATTCTCATGTTGCACACGATTGCTTTATTGGGGATAATTGTATTTTTTCAAATAATTCTACTTTAGCTGGACATGTAACTGTTGGATCACACGTTATTCTTGCGGGTATGGTTGCTGTTCATCAGTTTTGTTCAATTGGTAATCATGCTTTTGTAGCAGGTGGATCCTTGGTTAGAAAAGATGTGCCACCTTTTGTAAAAGCTGCAAGAGAACCGCTTTCATATGTTGGAATAAATTCAGTTGGTTTAAGAAGAAGAGGTTTTGACAGTAAGGTTATAATGGAAATTCAGTCTATGTACAGAACACTTTATCAAAAAAGATATAATAATACACAAGCAGTAGCTATTATGGAGGGTGAAATGGAAGCTACAAAAGAAAGGGATGAAATTCTT
>Ga0115560_1001135_pt1 | contig 19311 bp, 16 predicted proteins | sample COGITO_mtgs_1105_5_FD_87278 | JGI IMG/M metagenome (GOLD analysis project Ga0115560, IMG submission 87278) | Pelagic marine microbial communities from North Sea - COGITO_mtgs_110509 | ecosystem: Environmental > Aquatic > Marine > Epipelagic | place: Germany:Helgoland, sampling site Kabeltonne... | reverse complement strand
GCAGGATTTTTGTTTTTAGGCTAGGAGCCGCGCAGAAATGGGAGGGAGCATACATAAAGTATGTGACCGAGTATTTTGAGCACGCGACGCCGCCTAAAGGCAAAAAGACAAGTTAAGGGCCCATAGCTCAGTTGGTTAGAGCAGTCGACTCATAATCGATTGGTCGTAGGTTCAAGTCCTACTGGGCCCACCATCTTCACCTGCGGTTCGACATTGAACCACGCAGCTAAAACCAACACTATGAAATCACTGTTTAAACTTCTCCTCCTCAGCGCATTGACCACATCGATAACGACGGGCTGTGCCGATTCTGAGTCGTCTCAGGGCAGACAAAAACACCAATCGCAAACTTACGTCCTAGTCCATGGCGCTAGCGGTGGCGCATGGGATTGGACGTCGATGGATGTCATCCTGACCAACAGAGGCCATAAGGTCTACAGAACGACACTCTCAGGCCTTGGTGACAGAGTGCACCTTGCCAGCAAGGAGATCAATTTAACGACTCACATCACTGATGTGGTGAACACAATCCTCTTTGAACAATTGGATGAGGTCATTTTAGTCGGTCATAGCTACGGCGGAATGGTTATCACTGGGGTGATGAATCAGATTCCCGAAAGAATCAAACAGGCTATTTTTTTGGATGCTGCGGTACCCAACCACGGCATGTCAGCCCTCGATTTGTGGCCAAGTATGGCCAAACATCCAGTAATAGATGGGCAGGTGTACTTTTCATGGTTGCAACAAGACTCCTTGCCGCCCCATGATGTGCCCCAGTCACTGGCCACGTTCACCGAGTCGGTTTCTTTCGATAATCCGAAAGCACAGGCGTTGGCGGCCACCTATATACCCTTTATCGATAACGAAACTGCAGCACGATTGCAGTCAACCATCGATCCCTCATGGAAAAATGCGCTGTCACGAAACTGGCCAGTGCACCCTCTTATCAGTGATCACAATGCACAGCGCTCGCACCCGAAAGAACTGGCTGATTTGCTCGAGCTGGTCACGCGAACAGCGAGCAAATAGCGCGGCACCGCAAGCAGTGTCAGGATAAGCGCACAACCAAGAGCAGTGAAAAGAGACAGGGATGCCTCTTTGGCACCCTTTTTAACCCTCTATACGACAGCCAAACTCGGCCCCTGCATCGAGCAGCCACTGGCCAATATAGTCAGCAAAACTGCGCCGGATAACGAGATCGTAAGAACCATCACAGCGGTTGCTAATGATTGCTGAGGCTTTGGCAAAGGTAGTTTGTACGGCACGACACTGGCCGGGCTTGGCTGCGGCCAAGGCCTGACAATCATAGACTGTCGATTTTTTCAGCAGCGTCTCCACATTGGCACCGCGCAGATTGATCAGGGTCTGGCCGCCACTGACGTCGACAATTGAAATATGACCACTAAGCTTTTCGCGCAGCGCGGCTTCGATGGCAGCAGCATCACCGTCAATCGTGATCACACACCATTCGCTGGGCCCCAACCAATAGATGCTAGTATTCTGATGATGGTTGCAAAGCCCCGGCTCACGGGGAAGCGCAACACCGAGCACAGTAGCCACTGCAGCGCAGAAAGCGCTATCTTCGGCATCGCCACGAAGATTTAAATGGGCACTGAGCGGTGCTTCCTTGATCACCACGCCGCAATCAACCTGATCATTAAATAGCGCGCGGTCGACGCCGGTTTTATTAAACGCACCATGCAAATAGTGCAGCGGTGTTTGCACGTGGCTATTACTCGACATGGTGACGCTCTCCCTTGGGATCATAGAAAACTGAACTGACAATTTCCGCAGCAATTATGCGCCCGTCGGCCAACGGACAATAGACAATCTGACCCAGGCGATTGAGGCCGCCTTTAACCACCGCCAGCGCAATGGAGTGACCGAGACAGGCACTGTAATAACTGGAGGTAACATGGCCCTGCATCGACATCGGAATTTTCTGCTTGGAATCGAAGACGATCTGCGCACCCTCCGGTATAACCTCAGTCGCCACCAGCGTCTTCAAACCGACCAACTGCTTGCGGTTATCTCTGGTGGTATCGCTGCGCTCCAGCGAGCGCTTACCGAGATAACTAAAAGTTTTGTTTTTACCCAGCACCCAGTCCATATTCATATCGCTCGGTGTCATTGAGCCATCGGTGTCCTGACCAACAATAATAAAGCCCTTCTCGGCACGCAGTACGTGCATAGTCTCAGTGCCATAGGGCGTAATATCAAACTCTGCGCCCGCCTCCATCAACTGCTCCCAGACGCGGCGGCCATGGTGCGCCGGCACATTGACCTCGTATGAGAGCTCGCCGGTAAAGCTGATACGAAATACGCGCGCCTTAACGCCGGCCACTGTCCCATCGCGCCAGTCCATAAATCCGAAAGCCTGATTGCTGAGATCGATGTCCGCACAGACTTTGGCAATCACTTTCCGTGCATTGGGACCACTGACGGTCGCCGTGGTCCAGTGATCGGTTACCGAGGTAAAGTAAACTTGCAGCTCTGGCCATTCAGTTTGCTGCCAGAGTTCCAGCCACGCCAACACACCAGCCGCACCGCCGGTGGTGGTAAACATCAGATAGTGATTGTCACCGAGACAGGCACAGACGCCGTCGTCGAAAATCATGCCATCTTCTTTAAGCATCACGCCATAGCGGCATTTTCCCGGCGCCAACTTAAGGTAAGAGTTGGTGTATATCCGAGTGATAAATTCCGCCGCGTCGGGACCTTGAATATCAATCTTACCCAGCGTGCTGGCGTCGAGAATACCGACACTATTGCGCACAGCGAGCCCCTCGCGATTGACCGCGTCGAACATAGTTTCACCCGACTGGGGGAAGTACCAGGGGCGTTTCCACTGACCGACATTCTCAAACTCAGCACCCTGCTCCACATGCCAGCGATGCATCGCCGTGTAGCGTTCGGGATCAAACAGCTGATTGACATCACGACCGGCCAAGGCACCAAAGGTGGACGGCGTGTAGGACGGTCGAAAAATGGTCGTGCCGGTTTCAGCGATACTCTGCCCCAAGGCATTGGCCAGAATAGCCATGCCATTGATATTGCCGAGCTTACCCTGATCGGTACCAAAACCGAGCGCGGTATAGCGCTTGACGTGCTCGACCGATTCAAAACCTTCGCGCACCGCCAGCTCAACACCGCCAGCGGTGACATCAAGTTGAAAATCGACAAACTGACTCGGTGCGCGACTGGTGCTCTTGGTGTGTGGCAGCAAAAACAATGCTTGCTGTGGCTGCTGAGCATATTCTTGGCACACAGGCGCAGCGAAATGAATCGTGCCATCGCCACAGCCCGCCAGTTTGGCTGCCTCAGCGCCGGCATTGCCACCTTCTGCCAAGCAAGCTGCCAAACTGTAGGTGCCGCGGCAGGCACCGGCGGAGCGTTCCTGCTGTTTCGATTCGCCGGGTCTAAAGCCGACAATTTGCTCATCCCACTGAGGTTTTGCACCAGTGTGTGAGCTGAGGTGAATCGCCGGACTCCAGCCGCCAGACGAGGCGATTAGGTCACAGTTTAGACCACGTGCGCTGCCAGTCACCGCTGTACCGTCGGCATTGATCGGCGCTACCAGCGCACCTTTAACGCGCTTACTGCCCTGCGCTTCAATTACCGCGTGACCATCGATTACATCGATACCCAGCGCTTTCACTGCGTTGACACTATCGCCCTGTGGATCAGTGCGTGTATCGACTACGGCAACCACCTGACGACCGGCCTGATGCCAATCAAGGGCCGTCTGATAGGCGCTGTCATTAGTGGTAACCAGCACCAGTTTGTTGCCGGGTAAAACGCCGTAGCGATTAATATAAGTCGACACCGAACAAGCCGACATCACGCCGGGGATATCATTGTGCGCAAACACCAGCGGGCGCTCAAAGGCTCCGGTTGCCAACACTACCTGTTTGGCACGAACCCGATGCAGACGCTGGCGAGCACCTTGATCCGCAGTCAGCCCAAGATGGTCGGTGCGTCGTTCGAGAATGGCGAGGAAATTATGGTCGTAATAACCAAACACGGTGCTGCGTGGCAGCAACTGAACATTATCAAAACCCTGCAACTCGGCGACCAACTGGGCGACCCAGTCCGTCGCAGCAATCCCATCCAGAGTCTGTGTCGAGGCCAGCAGACTGCCGCCAAACTGCGACTGTTCATCGGCGATAATCACTCGGGCACCAGCGCGCGCCGCTTCTCGCGCCGCAACCAGACCCGCTGGACCCGCGCCGACCACCAGCACATCGCAGTGCTGATTGAGTTTGTCGTAAGTATCCGGATCGCGCTCGACCGGCGTGGCACCCAAACCAGCCGCCTTGCGAATAAAGTGCTCGTAGGTCATCCAGAGTTTTTTCGGATACATAAAGGTTTTGTAATAAAACCCAGGCGGCATCAAGCGGCCAAAAGCACCGATAACGCCCATCAAATCAAAATCGACACTGGGCCAGCCATTGACACTGAACGCTTCCAGACCCGCGTATAATTCGACTTGAGTGGCCTTAAGATTGGGCACCGTAGCGGCGCCGGAGCCGAGCTGAATAATGGCGTTAGGTTCTTCGGCACCGTGACCGACAATGCCGCGCGGTCGCGCGTATTTAAAGCTGCGTCCAACTACATCGACACCATTGGCGAGCAGGGCCGAAGCCAGCGTGTCGCCAGCCACACCCTGATAGGCTTTGCCATTAAAAGAAAAATCAATCCGCTTGGACGCATCGGTACAGGCACCTGAGCCAAGGCGGTTTTTTTGCATTATCGAGCGGCTCATGATGTTGCTCCTGTTACTGCCGGTTGCTGACCGATTAAATAACTCTCTAGAATTTCATAGGTCAACGTGTCACGAGTGACATTAAAGTAACGGCGGCAGCCGACGGCGTGATACCACATTTCATGGTGAATGCCCTTTGGGTTGCTACGAAAAAACAGATAGTCGCCCCACTCCTCATCAGACAGCGACTCAGGCGCCAGAGGTCGGACGATATGCGCCTCGCCTCGGTAGCTGTACTCTTCTTCTTCGCGCGCTTCGCGACAATGGGGACAGTGAATTAATAACATCTCAGTTCTCGTTAGCTATTTTCAGGTGTTGTTAGGTGTTTTTAGAACGGCCCCATAAATTTAGCGGGCAGCCTGTACTGTTCAACAATTAGTGCGCTACGCCAGCAGCACCATGCTCATCAATTAGCGCGCCAGAGTTAAATCGGTCCAGCGTAAACGCCGCTGCCAACGGATGCGGGCGATCATTGGCCACGGTGTCGGCAAACACATAACCGGAGCCGGGCGTGGCTTTAAACCCGCCGGTACCCCAGCCGCAATTAAAGTAGAGGCCATCGACTGATGTCTTACTGATAATCGGGCAGGCATCTGGGCAGGTATCGACAATGCCGCCCCACTGGCGATTCATTCGCACACGACTAAAGGCCGGGAACAGCTCGCAGATTGCCTGCACGGTGTGTTCGACAATGTGGAACGAGCCGCGCTGTCCGTAGCCGTTGTAACTGTCAACGCCAGCACCAATAACCAGATCACCTTTATCAGACTGACTGATATAACCGTGCACCGCATTCGACATAACCACCGTATCCAGACAGGGTTTAACCGGCTCGGAAACCAGCGCTTGCAGCGGTCGCGATTCCACAGGCAGACGCAGGCCGGCCATGGCCGCCACCACGCTGGAGTTACCGGCGGTAACACAAGCGACCTTGCGCGCGCCGATAAAACCTTTGGTTGTTTCAACGCCAACCACCGCGCCATCTTGGCGACGAATACCCGTCACTTCGGTCTGTTGGATCAAGTCTACGCCTAACGCGTCGGCGCCGCGGGCGTAGCCCCAGGCCACCGCATCGTGACGCGCGGTACCGCCGCGGGGCTGAAAGGATGCGCCCAAGATCGGGTAGCGACTATCGGCGGAAATATTAATTAACGGTGCGATTTCTTTGACTCGCTGCGGGCTGACGACTTCACCGTCGATGCCGTTCAAGCGATTGGCATTGACCCGGCGCTCAATATCACGCATGTCCTGCAATGTGTGGCCAAGATTGAGCACGCCGCGCTGACTAAACATGACGTTGTAGTTGAGTTCCTGACTGAGCCCTTCCCAGAGTTTTAAAGATAATTCGTAGAGTTGCGCAGCCTCATCCCAAAGGTAATTAGACCGAATAATCGTGGTGTTTCGCGCAGTGTTACCGCCACCGAGATAGCCTTTTTCGATCACCGCAATATTAGTCAGACCATGAACCTTGGCGAGATAATAAGCGGTGGCTAAGCCGTGACCACCACCGCCTACCACAATCACATCGTAATCTGATTTTGGGGTCGGATTGCGCCATACTTTCTGCCAGTTTTCATGGTAACTCAGGGCATTTTTTAGCAGGCTGAAAGCGGAATATTTTTTCATGCTCAGGACTCTCGAAAATAGCGATCGTTGCCCTTTATTGGAGCAATTGGCAAGCCCACTGAGATAGAAGAAAACCGACAACCTATTAGGTAAAAAACGACAAATAGCTCAAAAAAGCTGGAAATGGCGGCTCTATTCAAGCCAACCGGTAAATTTGTTGAATATAAACGTCGCCAACCCTAGACTATGGCAGTCGACAATAATGAGTTTCGCATGGTCAAAAACCCCTTAAAAAGCGCCCTGAAATCGCTGCAAAAAAATCCAGCTACAGAGAAAATTTCGCCCAGTCTGTCGGTCGGGTTTGTGCTGATGCCAAGCTTTACTCTGCTGCCTTTTTCGGCCTTTGTCGATGCCTTGCGCCTGGCTGCCGATGAAGGCGATCAGAGCCAGCAGATCAACTGTCACTGGACGGTTATGGGGCCGACGCTCGAGCCGATCAGCTCAAGCTCAGGGGTCAGTGTAAAACCCTGGGAAACCTATCGCGACCCAGCAACCTTTGATTATATTGTCGTGGTCGGTGGTTTGCTGCCACAGACATTGAACGGCAGCCAACATGCGATCAATTATCTGCAACGTGCCGATCAGGCCCATGTGCCGATTATTGGCCTCTGCACGGGCTCCTTTGCCATGATTCGCGCCGGACTGATGAAAGGTCGGCGCTGCTGTGTCAGCTGGTTTCACTACAAAGATCTCAGCGACCGCTACAGCGATGTGATTCCGGTGGCCGAGCAGTTATTTGTCGATGACGGTGATCGCATTACCTGCGCCGGCGGTGCCGTGGCGGCCGATCTGGCGGCTTACATTATTGAACGCCACCTGGGCCAGAGCTGGGCGCGCAAAAGCCTGCGCATCTTAGTGATGGATAGTCCGCGACCGGCAAACTCGCCACAGCCGCAGCCGAGTGCTAATTATCAGGTTAACAATAAGTGGGTAAAGCGCGCGCTACTGCTGCTGGAACAAAACCTTAGCCGGCCGCTGACCACCGATGAAATCGCCACCCGTCTGAGTATTTCCAAGCGTCAACTGGAACGACTGTTTCTCGGCGAAACCGGTGACAGCTTGCAAAAGTTCTATCGCAAGATTCGTTTAAATTACGGCTTATGGCTGCTGCAAAACACACCCCGCTCAATCACCGATATCGCCCAGGAAACCGGCTTTGCTGATACCGCACATTTTTCGCGCGCGTTTCGCAGTGCCTTTGCAAAAAAACCCTCTGAATACCGCAATCGTTAAACCGCCCATTGGCATCTAAGAAAGAACGCGGCGCTCATTGCTCGGCGGCTTGCCGTAGAGGTCGCTGTAGCACTTACTGAAGTGTGGTGCAGTCGAAAAGCCGCAGCTAATCGCCACATCAATCACCGGAATTGAGGTTTGCAACAGTAACAATCGCGCCCGCGATAGCCGCAACTCAAGATAGTAGCGGGATGGCGCGCAGTGCAGATAACGATTGAACAGGCGCTCTAGTTGTCGCCGTGAAATTCCCACGTAGTCGGCCACCTCATCGAGCGTTAAGGGCTCTTCTATATTGCTCTCCATCAAACTCACTGCATCCACCAAACGCGGCTGACTGGCACCAATTAAATATTGCAGCGGCGCACGCTGGGCATCTTTTTCCGTGCGCACACGGTCACAGGTGAACTGGTCCGATATCTGCTGCACCAACTGATGGCCGTGGATACTGGCAACTAAATTGAGCATCAAATCAATCGAGCTAATGCCACCGGAGCAGGTATAGCGATCGCGATCAATTACAAATAAGCTTGAGCAGATTTGCAGACTGGGAAACTCTTCGCGCATGCTGGCAAGATTTTCCCAATGAATAGTACAGCGGTAGCCATTCAGCAGCCCAGCGGCAGCCAGAACATAACTGCCAGTGCAGAGAGCACCGAGAGCGATTTTATTTTTCGCCAAACGGCGCAGCGCATCGCTAACGTGCTTGTTGCAATGATCTTTAATCCGGTAGCCGCCGCAGACCATCAAGATATGCATCGACTGTTCAGGGTCAAGGCGGCCGTCAACTTTCATTTCTAAGCCGGCACTGGAGACAACCGCCTCACCATCAACACTGTAAATGGACCAGCGGTAGAGCGCGCGGTCAGTTAAACGATTGGCAAGACGAAGTATACCAATCGCATTGGCGAAGGTACTGAGAGTGTACTCTGGCATTAATAGAAACCCGATATGCAGGGTTACCGGTGGATCAACAGACTCGGGGGCAACAACTTCAGACATTTTCCAACGCCTTTTTTTATTATTGTCTTGTTTTGGCTGCCCCCAACTAAGCCGGACGCGCGCGACGGCGTCGAGTATATTCTAGGAATAGTAAATTTTGACAGTACTATTTTCGGCTAGCAGAGCGAATTAACGCCGTCGACGCTTGCGACTCCCACTATCGACAATGGTTTTTTCTGGTGGTCTGGAAACCGTAGAGAAAAGATGGGGAAATGGATCGGTTTTATTAGGGAAGGCCATCGCATCGACAAAGTAATCCTGAAACTTAGGTTCCATGGCCGTTTCGATGCGCTCAATATTTTTAACCAGTGATTCAATCACCTGTCGCGACTGCTGGTTTAACAGTGCGATTCTAGCTCCGGTGCCAGCGGCATTGCCAGCGGAAGAGACCTGTTCGAGAGCACAGTCGGGAATCAGCCCGAGCACCATAGCGTGCTGAACATTGATATGACTGCCAAAGGCACCCGCCAATCGAATGCGCTCAACACTGTCGACACCCATATGGTCCATCAGCAGCTTGACGCCCGCATAGAGTGCCGCCTTGGCCAATTGGATCTGGCGGATATCATTCTGGGTAATCACAATATCGGATTGGCCGTCGCGCTCCGAGCGGTACAGGCAGTACGACCAGGTACGATCATTTTGCTGAATTCGCGGTGTTCGACTGATCAACTCGCCATCGACCACACCGTCCACAGTAATAATGCTCGACAGGTACATTTCAGCGACGACTTCGATAATCCCCGACCCGCAGATGCCGGTGACGCCAAAGTCGCTGATCGAATCGGCAAAGCCCTGTTCATCGGACCACAGGGCCGAGCCAATCAGTTTAAAACGCGGCTCCAGTGTTTCTGGGTTGATCCGCACCCGCTCGATAGCGCCGGTGGCCGCGCGCTGGCCACAGCTGATCTGCGCCCCTTCAAAAGCCGGACCGGTAGGGCTTGAACAGGCCAGCAAACGCTGGCGATTGCCGAGAACAATCTCGGCATTGGTGCCGACATCCACCAGCAGCGTCATCTGATCCTGCTCCTGGGGCTCCTCCGAGAGAATCATTCCCGCGGTATCGGCACCGACATGGCCAGCGATACAGGGCAGCACATAGACGCGGCCACCCGGATTAATCGCCAAACCAATCTGCGCTGCCGGCACATCGACGGCCGCGTCAGTGGTCAGCGCAAAGGGTGCGCCACCCAGCTCAATAGGGTCTATGCCAAGCAAGATATGATGCATAATCGGATTGGCAACAAGCGCAATCTCGAGAATAGCCTCGATACCCACGTTAATGTCTTTCGCTACCTGCGCAAACAAGCTGTTGAGTGCCTCGCGGATCACCGTGGTCATCTCCTCGGCACCCTCCGGATGCATCATCACGTAGGAGACGCGACTCATCAGATCTTCGCCAAAGCGAATTTGCGGATTCATCAGACTGGCACTGGCGAGCACTTCGCCGCTGGAGAGATCGCAGAGATGGGCGGCGACCGTGGTCGAACCGACATCGACGGCCACGCCATAGGCCTTGTCGCGAAACCCCGGCCACAGGGCGACGATGCTGCTGCCTTTATACACGGCCACGGTGATCCCGCGTTTGGCCTCGCGCAGTGCCGGCTGTAAGGTTTTAAGCAGGGCCACATCAATGGTTAAACCGCTTAACTGCCAGTCCTGTTCAAGCACATCCAGCAGTCGCTGCAAATCGCCTTTTGGCACGTGCATGTCCGGCTCTTGCACCTGCACGTAATACAGGCGCGTCGCCGCGTCCAAATGGATATCACGATACTCGGCGTCTTTGCGCACGATCTGGCGATGCACCTGACTCTCGGCGGGCACGTCAATCACCACATCGTCGAGCAGCAACGTATGACAACTGAGACGACGGCCATTGGCCAGTGGCGCTTTGCGCTCAGCGTATTTAATTTCGGTGGCGCAGACCGGTGACAGATGACTGCTGTCAGATTCGATCTGATGCTTCGGGAAGGCGCCATCGGCACAGACAACCTGGCAGCGACCACAGAGTCCGCGACCTCCACAGACCGAGTCAATATCCACCCCCAACACACGAGCAGCGTGCAGCAACGGCGTATTGACCGGAAAACTGCCGCGACGTCCCGACGGGGTGAAGACTACCTTGACCTGTTGATCAGACATTGTGTTATTCGCTCTATTTGATTAGCCGCGGCGACGACCCCTACCCGCGCGACCGCCACGAGCACCAGCGCCTTCAGCCACCGGCTCGCGGTAGGCTCTAATCCAGTTGGCGCAATCTGGGTCATTGCCCATCATCACATCGCCACCACGCACTGCCTGCATCACTTCAGGGTGCAGCGGACTGGTGATTGCCGAGGTCATGCCGGCACCCATAGCCATGGTTAAAAAGGCACTATTAATACCGTTGCGGTTGGGCAGACCAAAACTGACATTGGAGGCGCCGCAGGTGGTATTCACTTTTAATTCTTCACGCAGACGACGCACCACATGCATTACCTGCAGACCGGCGGTGTTAATTGCACCAATTGGCATCACCAGTGGATCGACCACGACATCGCTGTAGTGAATGCCGTAATCGGCGGCGCGCTCAACAATCTTTTTTGCCACCTTAAAGCGCTCATCTGGGTCCTCGGAAATACCGGTTTCATCATTCGAGATAGCCACCACCGCCGCGCCATATTTGGCCACCAACGGCAGTACTCGCTCCAGCACTTCATCTTCACCTGTGACCGAGTTGACCAGCGCCTTGCCCTGATAGACCGCCAGACCCGCTTCCAGTGCCTCAATAATCGAGGAGTCAATACTCAGTGGCACATCGGTAATCGACTGCACCAGTTGAATAGACTCAGCCAAAATGCGCGGCTCATCAGCCAGTGGGATGCCGGCATTGACGTCGAGCATTTGGGCACCCGCGGCTACCTGTGCCAGGGCATCGGCTTCAACGCGACTGTAATCACCATTTTTCATTTCTTCAGCAAGAATTTTGCGCCCGGTGGGGTTGATACGCTCACCAATAATCACAAAGGGCTGATCAAAGCCAATTTTAACTTCTCGCGTCGCCGAACTCAGGGTGGTGATGGTCATGGGTCTCTCCAAAAATTTATCGGTTTGGATGCCAGGGAATACGATCCCCCAACACCCCGGTTTTTTCTACAATCTCAGCAACTCGATGTTCCTGCTTATAAGCCATCAAATGAACACCGCTGACGCCAGCAATCTGACGAATCTGCTGAACCATTTCGATGCACATATTGACCCCCTCCTGCTTCTGATCTTCAGCACCAGCAAGACGCTTGATCACAGAATCGGGAATATGCACACCGGCTACATTGTTGCGAATCCACTCCGCCGATTTGGCTGAAGCGAGCGGGCCGACGCCGGGCAAGATATAGACCTTTTCATGCAAACCGAGATCGCAGACCTTGGCCATGTAGTCTTTCAGCCTATCGATATCAAAGCAGTACTGAGTCTGCACAAACTGTGCGCCGGCAGAGACTTTTTTGGCTAGGCGCAGTGGCCGATAGTCAAAAGGTGGCGCGAAAGGGTTGGCCGCGGCGCCTAAAAACACCTGCGGTGGCGAGGTGATTTTGCGCCCGCTTAAAAACTCTCCATCATCACGCATGCCGCGCAACATCGTCAGTGAAGTCATACAGTCCATATCGAAGACCGGCTTGGCCTCGGGGTGATCACCTGACTGCACGCCGTCGCCAGTCAGGCAGAGAATATTCGACACGCCCATGGCCGAGGCGCCGAGCACATCACCCTGAATGGCGATGCGATTTCTGTCGCGACAGGAGACCTGCATAATCATTGAATAGCCGCGTCGGGTCAGCAGGGCACACATACTGACACTGGACATATGGCAGTTAGCGCCGGAGCCATCAGTGGCATTAATCGCATCGACATAGCCATCAAACATTGCTGCACGGGTAAATACTTCAGCTGGATCAGCGGAATCTGGCGGAGCGATTTCTGCGGTGACCGCAAAGTGGCCCGCGCGCAACACTCGCTCGAAACGGCCCGGTGAATCATGGCCCGGTAAGATTGGTAAATTTTCGCCCGCGGTGGGTTCATCATCAAAGATCATAGGTCTTTAATACCGAGTTTTGTCCGCACTTCGCGCAACCAGGCGCTGGTGCCATTGAGACGTGAATCCAGCGGCGGCTGTATCACTTGAATCGTTGTCTCGGGCTGGCCGACGCGCTGACTGCCCTGCCAAGCGGTTACCCAGACACAGGTCATCTCAGGGTCTATTTCACAACCACCGTCGGCGCGCACTCCGCCACAGGGACCATTGCGCAGCGTTTTCGGGCAGTTCATTGGACAGGCAAGACCGGTGGAGCCCAAGGTGCATTGACCACAGGACTTGGAATCAAATAGGAACCCTTTGACGATTTTTTCAACGCGCGCAAAAGGGGCGTCGAGACGGCGATAGCCGACTTTAGCCAGCAGCGGGTGCAGCGCAAGGAGCAGCTTTTCCAGCCCCTGATAGACAACGTGCAACCAACCTGCATTGCGCACTGACCAGTAGCGCACCCTTTTCATGCTGACTCGGCCTTGAGCCCTTTGCCAGCGACCAGAGCGGCAATATCTTCATTGGAATAGGCCTGCTCGATGGCAGTGGCAAATTGGTCAGCCAACTCCTGGGGCGTACCTTTATCATCTATCGAACTGGCAACCCGACGCCAATCTTCGAGGTATTCGTCACTGCCGCCCTTACCGGCGCGCATCGCAGCGCGATCAATCGCCGCTTGAAAACGGTGGCTCAAAATCGTCTTGCCGCGCTCGCGACCGCGCTTTACCAGCACCTGAGCTGGAATATCACGCCAAAACACTTCGATTTTTTGCATCACAAATCCTTTACGGCTATTTCAATTTTAAAATCTGCGTTTCAAGAGCAGTGCCTAACTCACCGTATCCACAGTGATGATGTACAAAGTCGAGATTAAGAAAATCCGCTGCGTCTCTGGCAGCACGTTGCAAATGCTGATCTTGCCGCTGAGACAGGTAAACCAATTTCTTATAGTGGGCAAAAAACTGCTCGCGTAGCTCGGGATAGCGATCAAGCTTTAACCCTTTAATCACCAGCCGCTCAAAGTGCTCAACCAAAAAATCGGTTAAATAAAATGTCCCCAATTCGCGTTCAGCCAATTCAGCAAACCGCTGTTGTCCGGCATAGAATGCATAGCAGTGGGCGCCGGGCAAGCGCTCGACTCCCTGCATGCCCTCTTCCTCTAATAAGCGGTCAATCTCGCCACCGGTTCCGCAATCGGCATAGCCAATAAAAATATTATCGAAGCGATGGCGGTTTTGCTCAATTTTATCACGTAATTTGGCGGCAATACTTTTCGGCCTATTGTGCAACTCCGCATCGAGGCATTGCAGCTCCATATGTTGCCAGAGGCTGTTAGTTTCCAAGTTGGATTTTTGCAGCCAGACCATCTCTCGCGCGAGCGCACCGCAGGCAATCACCAATAGTTTTCCCTGATGCTTGGTCGCGGCAGGCAAAACAGCCATCAAGCGTTCTCGAGGGCCCTGCGCTCAGAGACCAGACGAATGGCAGTGGTCGCTGCATCTGCGGCATCGCGACAGTAGGCGTCAGCCCCTACCGCCAGACCAAACTCTTCATTGAGCGGCGCACCGCCGACCATAACAATGTATTTGTCACGCAGCCCCTGATCTTTCATGGCGTCAATCACTACCTTCATATAGGGCATGGTGGTGGTCAGCAGCGCAGACATACCGAGAATATCCGGCTGGTGTCGCTCGAGTGCAGCAAAGTACTCTTCGACAGAATTGTTAATGCCGATATCGTGCACTTCAAAGCCAGCGCCTTCCATCATCATCGCCACCAGGTTTTTGCCGATATCGTGAATATCGCCTTTCACTGTGCCGATAACCATGGTGCCCACTGGCTTAGCGCCAGTCTCTGCCAACAGCGGCTTAAGAATGCCCATGCCGCCTTTCATGGCATTGGCTGACAGCAAGACCTCCGGAACAAACAGAATGCCGTCGCGGAAATCAATACCGACTATTGTCATACCATCGACCAAGGCTTCCGAGAGCACGCGCTCAGCAGACCAGCCGCGTGCAAGCAGTAGTTCGGTCCCTTCTTGAATCTCGTCTTTTAGACCATCATACAGATCGTCATGCATCTGCAAGACTAAGTCCTCATCGGACAGGTCGGCCAGGATAATATCGTCTTCGTCAGACATCTCTAATTCCTTAAAATGGTGCTCTAAAGCAGTTCTTTAAAAAGTCTTAACTTAGTAATCGCGATCGGCAAAGGATCCTTTGCGTCGCGCCATAAAGTCCAGTAATGCGTCATCCACTGCGGCGTCAAGTGCCGGCGCCTGATACTCATTGAGCATCTTCTTCCACAGCACATTGGCGCGCTGAGCCGTGTCCAGCGCACCATCCGCAGTCCACTGCTCAAAGCTATTGTTGTCGGCCACGGTAGAACGGTAGAAAGCCGTCTCAAAGTTGCGCAACGTGTGTGCAGAACCGAGGTAATGTTTGCCCGGCCCGACTTCTCGCACAGCATCCAGCGCCTGGCCGTTCTCAGACATATCCATGCCGCCGAGCAGCACAGCTAACATACTCGCCTGATCGCAATCCATAATAAATTTCTCGTAACCCATCGCCAGACCACCCTCGAGCCAGCCCGCGGTGTGCAACATAAAGTTCACTCCGGCCAGTGCTGAGGTCTGCAATGTGTTGGCGGCTTCGTAGGCTGCCTGAGCGTCAGGCAGTTTTGAGCCGCAGAGTCCACCACCGCTGCGGAACGGTACGCCGAGACGACGTGACAGTGCCGCGGCAGCATAGATCACCATGCTCGGCTCCGGGGTACCAAAGGTCGGCGCGCCAGTTGCCATGGAGACGGCCGCCGCGAAGGTGCCAAAAATCACCGGTGCGCCGGGACGAACCAACTGAGTAAAGGCGATTCCAGCCAGTGCTTCGGCGAGAATCTGCGTCACTGTGCCAGCGGTAGTAACCGGCGACATGGCGCCGGCCAGAATAAATGGCGAGATCACGGTGGCCTGATTATTGCGCGCATAGACCTTGAGCGAGCCCAGCATGGTGGCGTCGTAAACCATCGGCGAATTAACATTGATCAGACTGGTCAAGACACAGTTCTGGTCGACAAACTCATCACCGAACACCAGTTTGGCCATGGCCACCGTATCTTCGGCGCGCTCATGGTGAGTGACAGAACCCATTAACGGCTTGTCACTGTATTTGAAATGGCTGTAGACCATATCAAAGTGGCGCTTGTTAACCGGCAAGTCAACCGGCTCACAGATGGTGCCGCCGGAGTGATGCAATCCGGGCGCCATGTAGGCGAGCTTAACGAAGTTATTAAAGTCCTCGATGGTCGCGTAACGACGACCTTTATCGATATCATGGACGAAGGGAGAGCCGTAGGCCGGGACTAGAACCGTGCGCGGACCACCGATAATCACATTGCGCTCAGGGTTGCGCGCATGCTGCACAAACTCGTTCGGCGCGGTCGCCTGAATCAATGAGCGACACAGCCCTTTCGGGAAATGTACACGTGTGCCGCGAACATCTGCGCCAGCGGCTTTCCACAGTTCCAATGCTTCCGGATCGTCGAGAAAGTCGATACCGATCTCTTCGAGGAGAATATCGGCATTGTCTTCAATCAGCTGCAGGTTCTCTTCGCTGAGGTATTCAAAATAGGGGATTTTGCGCTCGATAAACGCCGCCTTTGCGACTACCGTATTTTCCCGCGCTTCGCGGCGCCCTTCGCGCCCGCCACCCTTTCGTCGTGCCGATCTTTCAGTCATTGCATACCATCCAGTTGCGGGGCTGATATGCCCTGCTAAGTAGTCTAATAATCATCGCAGTGTGTGCCTGTTCTGGGGGTCTCGCATCCAATTTTACGACCGCCGAATACACCTCTGCGACACGCTGAGAGCGCGTGTGATTTACCTGCTCCTGCCGCCGTCACCGCGAGCCAAAATTCTAGGCTCGCAACGCCACATTGTCTGGGTCAAAGGGTGATTCCTCGATCACCGTGGCGCGATAGCGCTCACCGAGTATTTCAATCTCCAACTCAGTGCCGACTGCCGCATAATCGGCTTTAACAATACCCAGTGCCAGCGACTTTTCAGTGCGGAAACCATAGCCGCCTGAGGTCGCACGACCGACCATAACACCGTCTTTGTACAGGCCTTCGGAACCGCGCGCATCGGCGTCTTTAATACCGTGCACTTCGAGCGTGGCAAAGGCATTGACGAAGCCACGCTGCTGCCAAGCCTTGAGCGCCTCTTTGCCGACAAAGTCACAGGGCTTATCGAGTTTCACAAAGCGGTCGAGACCTGATTCCAGCGCCGCGTATTCAATCGACATTTCGCGCGGGATCAAACGATAGGATTTCTCCAGCCGCATGGCGTCCATGGCGCGAATACCGAAGGGCTTGATATCAAATTCCGCACCAGCCTTCATCAGTTGATCAAAGATATAGTTTTGCATTTCAATCGGGTGGTGCAGTTCCCAGCCCAACTCGCCGACAAAGTTAACGCGCAGCGCTTCAGCCTGGGCATAACCGACGTTGATGGCCTTGCCCGTAAGCCACTTAAAATTATCGTTGCCGAGGTCGGTGTCAGTGAGCTTTTGCAGCACATCGCGAGCTCGCGGACCGGCCAGCACCAACACACCCATCTGGGTGGTGATTTTCTGCAAACTCACCGAACCATCGGTTGGCGCCAGCTTAGTTAAATAGTCCCAGTCATGGCGCTCTTGAGCACCGGCAAAGACCAGGTAATAACTATTTTTAGCACGCTTATAGATGGTGAACTCGGCGCGCACACCACCGTTTTTCGACAGCATATGGCAGAGACCAATACGCCCTACTGTCACCGGCACAGTGTTGGCGACAATGGAATTCAGCCAGGCTTCAGAACCGGGTCCGGTCACGGTGCACTTGGAAAAGGCCGACATATCCAGCAGCCCAACTTTAGAGCTAACATGACGGCATTCCTCTCCGACAAACTCAAAATAATTGGAGCGGCGGAATGAGTTCTTCTCAACAATACGACCATCGGGCAGGGCCTTGGAGTGGTTTTTATTCCACAGCGTATCGTCTTTGTTGAGGTCTGCCTCAGTCAGCGAGTAATTAGGCGGTGCAAACCAGTTTGGCCGCTCCCATCCATAGACCGTGCCGAACACCGCACCCAGATCTTTCATGCGGTCGTAACAGGGTGAGGTTTTTAGTGGCCGCGCTGCGCCGCGCTCCTCATCCGGATAGTGGTTTTTAAACACATGATCATAGGCTTCTTCATTCTTGGTGCGCAGATAGCCCCGCGAGGCATAGGGACCAAAGCGCCGCGGATCGACGCCCATCATATCGACGGTCGGTTCACCATCGACAATCCACTCAGCAAGCTGCCAACCGGCACCGCCCGCGGCGGTGATACCGAAGCTGTGACCTTCGTTTAACCAGAAGTTTTTCAAGCCCCAAGCTGGACCGACAATCGGATTGCCGTCTGGAGTGTAGGCGATGGCGCCGTTGTAGACCGTTTTTACACCCACTTCAGCAAAGCCGGGAACGCGACTCATACAGGCTTCAATATGCGGCATCAGGCGATCGAGGTCGCCATTAAATAATTCGTACTCTGACTGATCACTGGGACCATCAACATAACAGCAAGGTGCACCCTCTTCGTAGGGGCCGAGAATAAAACCACCCGCCTCTTCACGCAGATAATAGCCAGCATCAGACTCACGCAGTACCGCTTGCTCGGGCAGACCGGCCGCCTTGCGCGCGAGAATATCTGGATGCGGGTCGGTGACAATATATTGGTGCTCGACCGGAATAACCGGAATATCCAGCCCCACCATCTCACCGGTTTTACGCGCGAAGTTGCCGGTACAGGAGACCACATGTTCACAGGCGATATCGCCTTTGTCAGTCTTGACTATCCAACTGTGATCCGGCTGTTGCTCAATATCGAGCACAGCAGTGTTGCGATAAATCTCCGCGCCCCTTGCGCGAGCACCTTTGGCCAGCGCCTGGGTCAAATCGGCCGGCTGAATATAGCCATCATCAGGGTGTTGAATGGCGCCAATAATGCCGTCGACATTACACATTGGCCAGGCTTCTGCTACCTGCTCCGGGGTCAGAAAATTAACCTCCACACCTACGGTCTGAGCAACGCCTGAATAATATTTGTATTCATCCATGCGATCTTCGGTTGCCGCTAAGCGGATATTGGAGACCACACTAAAACCGACATTTTGCTCGGTCTCTTTCTCCAGCTCATGGTAAAAATCGACTGAGTACTGATGCAGCTTGCCCACCGAGTAGCTCATATTGAACAGCGGCAATAGGCCAGCAGCATGCCAAGTAGACCCCGACGTCAACTCTTTGCGCTCGACCAGAACAACGTCACTCCAGCCTTTTCTAGCCAGGTGGTAAAGCGTACTGACGCCAACCACGCCACCACCAATTACTACTACTTTTGCCTTTGTTTTCATAGCTGATACTCACCTGTTTGAAGCGGGGTCAATCTTGCAGTGTAACTGCCAATCTGAGCCTGATACGGCGCAATTGCGACAGTTATATATCCGCCCGCGTCATCGTCTGCTAGGCTTGCAGTAGTTTCCCATAAGTCGTTTTTAGAACAGCGCTGGCCGGTCTCAGAAAGCCGCGGCAGGCATGCTTTACGGAAGATGTTGTCGTC
>Ga0115560_1001118_pt1 | contig 19427 bp, 23 predicted proteins | sample COGITO_mtgs_1105_5_FD_87278 | JGI IMG/M metagenome (GOLD analysis project Ga0115560, IMG submission 87278) | Pelagic marine microbial communities from North Sea - COGITO_mtgs_110509 | ecosystem: Environmental > Aquatic > Marine > Epipelagic | place: Germany:Helgoland, sampling site Kabeltonne... | reverse complement strand
CTTTGCGGCGATAGAAAAACCGCTTAACTACTTTATCAAAAAAATCTATAACTTGGAAGGTCAAGAATTAAACACATTTACAAACTGGAAGAAGCAAGGCTTTATGGTTAAAAAAGGTCAAAAAGGACATTTATTTTTTAGCGCTCCCAAAACTTTCAAAAAAGAAATAGAAAATAAGGCAGGGCAAAAGGAAGAATTAAAATTTAATAAATTTTGTAAATGCTTTTTATTCGCTCAAGATCAAGTAGAAAAAATAGATTAGGTTTTTAATCCACCAAAAAAAAACCCTTGCTTTTTAAAAATAAATGAAAAAAAGTACTTGACAAGCTCCCTTAATTTGGGGGTTTGGGGGTAAGCGCTAGCGGGGTGCTACACTAGAATTGTGCAAGAGTGCCGGCGGTGCCTAAGCGTGCGATAGCTAAGCCCTTACAACATTAGCAGAGCGGTTGTAAGAAACTATTGACATAATATAAAAAGTATGATATACTTGATTTATTAACAACATAAACAAAAAAAATATGAAAATCAAACACACAATAAAAGAATTAGCAATCATTGAATTATTTCAAAATCAAAAATTAACTGGTCAAACTGCTGATAATTATAGAAGATTGATTAACTTGATAGATAAAAATGCTATTGAGCGATCAAAAAGGCAAGCCGGGTATTACTGGAGTAAATAAATATGAGTTATTGGGATATAATAGCTAACGATATATCGCAAAAAGAATTAGATGTTTTAAAACCTAAGTTTAATAAGGTACCAATTAAAATAAGATTTACTACAGTTAAAAAAAAAGATGGCAAATTGATTTTAGTTAAAGATTTAGCAGAATCAAAGAGACATTATTTATTGAAATATAAAGAGTGTAATAGCGTTAAAAGTTGGCGTTGGTGGTTAAAGTATAGATTAGATTTATATAAAAGAAAATTATATAATCCAAGAAATGATTTTAATAAGAAATATAATTTTTATAGTTATAATTTAAATTTAAGTTGACATTAAATATTATTACATAATTCTATTGTTATTATTAATTTAATTAGTTTTAAAAGTGGCAGGAGGTCAGCCAACAAAATACAATAAAGATATTGCCGAGCGATTAACCGAGTTACTCAGCCATATGACGCTTGACAAAGCTGTTGTGGTTGTTGGTATTAGTGAGCAGACTTATTACAATTGGCTGTATAAACATGATCAATTCTTTGAACTTTCCAAAAAAGCCAGATTAACTAAGGGAATCCACCACTTTACGGAGGCTCAGAAGGTTTTGGATGAGACGCGAGAAGCAAGAAAATCACAAGATGAAGGCTTTAGATCTGATTTAGCAAGATTAGAGTTAGATTTTCATCTAAGGCTTGCTGGTAAGGCTAATCAAGGCTTGTTTGGTGATCCTAAAAAAGAAGATGCCACGACAAAAGAACCTATCATCATGAATGTTAATTTAACCAAAGAAAAAGAATAATAATTAATAACAAAAAGAAAAAATGATACAATTAGATAATGCAAGAAATACACAAGAAGCAGTTAAAAGAGCTAAAAATTCTATTGAAGAAGATAAAATTAATAAATTATCTGATAAGATAAAAGAAAAAATTTTAGCACTTGATGAGGCTAGAGCAATAGTTGCTAATTTAGAAAAAGAATTAGATGAATTATGTGGCTAGAAATGCATCTAGTTAGCTTGATTGAAAAACAATTAAATTCTATTACTGTAAATCTTGATGGTCTTAAATCTAAAGTTTCTGACTTAAAAGATAATGGCTGGAAGTCTTACATTAACTATCAAATAGATTGTAAATGTTATAAGCTATATTTGGTCAATAAAGATCAAACTATTGTAGCAAACACACTATTACCAGCAATAAATAATACCAAAGATATTTATTTGATAGCTCAAGAGTTTAAATTTACTGCTATTAATAAAGAAAAAGAGTCTATTATCTCTTTGCTTAAAAGAGTTAGAATAATCCAAGATAAGGATAATGAACTTCAATCTTCATCCGAGACAGTCAACTTGCTTTCAAAGCGAAGCTACTGAAATATTATATGGCGGTGCTGCTGGTGGTGGCAAGTCTCATTGTATGCGAACACTTGCATTATACTATGCAATCAATGTCCCAAGAATCCAAGTTTTTCTATTTAGAAGATTAAGCGATGATTTAAAAAAGAATCATCTGGACGGCTCAAGTGGTTTTATCTCTATATTGTCAGAAATGCTTGATCGGAAGCTTTGCAGTATATCATATCAAACAGGACAAATCACATTTTGGAACGGATCAAAGATAAATTTGTGTCATTGCCAGCACGAAAAAGATGTGTTAAAATATCAAGGTGTTGAGATAAATGTATTGCTAATTGATGAGTTGACTCATTTTAGCGAATATATCTATAAATTTCTTCGGGGCAGGGTTCGATTAGGTGGGTTAAATGTATCAAATAATAAAGTAGGCGTTTTGCCGAGAATTGTTTGTGGGTCAAATCCAGGTGGTGTTGGTCATGAATTTGTTAAAAATACTTTTATTGATAATAGAGATCCTTTCGAGATTTATAAAACAGATGATGATGAAGGGGGTATGACTAGACAATTTATCCCTGCTAAGTTAGCCGATAATCCGACAATGACTGAGAACGACCCAACTTATAAATATAAATTATTGGGATTAGGTGGTGCATTAGCAAGAGCTATGTTAGAGGGCGACTGGGATGCTATTGAGGGAGCTTATTTTGAAGGATTTGACAAAAATAAGCATGTAATACAGCCTTTTAATATTCCTGCTTATTGGGCAAGGATTAGAGGTTTTGATTGGGGCTACTCGAAGCCCTTTGCTACCTTATGGGCTGCAGTTAGTGATGGTTGTTTGGTTGAAATTGATGGAGTAAAAAGGGCATTGCCAAAAGGTGCTTTAGTATTTTACAGAGAATATTATGGATGCACTGGCAAGCCTAATATTGGTTTAAAAATAGAATTGCCACAAATAGCGCAAACAACGATGGAAATGCAAGATGGCGAGGTTATGGATAAACAAGTGGCCGACCCCGCAATCTTTGATGAAAGCCGGAAGAATATGGGAATGACACAAGCGGAGGAAATGGCAAAATATGGTTGTTATTATGAAAGGGCGGATAATAAAAGGGTAGCTGGCTGGCAACAAATAAGATCAAGATTAATTGGCGAAAATGAACAGCCACTAATTTATTTCACTGCTAATTGCAAAAATCTTATTAGAACATTACCCTTGATGATTTATGATAAATCAAAGCCTGAAGATTTAGACTCAAATCTGGAAGACCATTTAATGGACACTTGCCGATACATCTGTATGTCAAGACCAGTTACAATAAACAAGACTTTGACTATAGAAGATCAAGCCAAGCATTGGTATGATAATTTTAATCCTTCTGATATAGTGCAAGATCCAAATATTAATCATTATGAGTAATAAAATATTGATTTTTTAAAATTAGGCAATATTAAGGATTATATCAAGGCTTGTAGATGCGTTGTTTATGATAAAAAAGATATATTATGAATAACAAAGATTTACAAGATAACAAAAAGACTAGCAACGAGTTAAAGCTTATTGAAGTTTGGAAAAAAGAAATTGAGAACTCAAGAGCCTACTATCAAAAATGGATTGATGAAGCTGATAAATACGAAGCTATTTATGAAGATCAATACAATAATATTGTTGATGGTCAAAGCAATAGATATAATATATTCTATTCCAATGTTGAGACTTTAGCTCCCCTTATTTTTTCTAAACTACCCAACCCGAATGTTACAAGACGCTTTGCTAATAATGATAAACCGTCAAGAATTGCTAGTGAGTTATTAGAAAGGTCATTAGAGTATTGCCTAGATGTTGACAAAGCAGAGACAGCTTTTTCAAAAGCAAGAAAAGATTATCTGATAACTGGCAGGGGTTTAGTTAGGGTCTATTATGATGAAGCTGAAATAATCAAGATTCAAAATGAAAATGGCGAGATTGAAGAAGATTTTGATGACTCAACAAAGAAAGTGGGCATTGAGTATGTCAACTGGCGAGACTTTTTAACTTCAACAGAGCAAAACTGGGACGATATAAGGTGGGTTTCTTTTTCTCATAAAAAGACTAAAGATCAAATCAAAGACCAGTTTGGCAAGAAAAAAGCTGATAGAGTTTCTTTTAATAGCTCAAGACTTAGCTTAATTGATAGTAATAAATTACAAGATTTATCTGATATTATCGGCATTGCTGATGTTTTAGAAATATGGGATAAAACCAACGAAAAAGTATTATGGTTTGCTAACTTAGAAAGCGGCGACCCCATTTTATTATCTATAGATAATGACCCTTATAATCTAACTGGGTTTTTTCCAATTCCACGCCCTATAGGCTCTGATTCAACAAACAATTCAGTATTGCCAATACCTTCTTATCGAATGTATAAAGGGCAGGCGGAGGAATTAAATAAACTTGATACTAGGATTAAATCCTTGATTGAGCAAGTCAAATATACTGGGGTTTATTCGTCTATTTCTGAAAGCCAAAACTTAAAAAATTTATTAAATGGCAATGATGGCGAATTTAATGCTTTAAAAGGTATTTCACCAAATCAAAATATTAAAGACTCTATTTACACAAAAGACATTATACCGATTGTTAATGCTATATCTCAGTTAAACGATCAAAAAGCTAGGGTTATTAATAATATTAGAGAAATAACAGGCTTAAGCGATATTGTAAGGGGTGTTACTGTGGCGAGTGAGACGGCAACAGCTCAAAGATTAAAGGGTGATTTTGCTATCTCAAGAATACAGCCACTGCAAAAAGCAATGGAGTTAATGATAAGAGATGTCATAGAGCTTGAAGGTGAACTATTAGTTGAAAATTACGACATCGCAGAACTTGCCAAGATGACTAATTTAAAAATAGTTGATATTGCTTTGATTGAAGAGCAGTCAAGGAAAAAACAAAATGATTTACTTCAAGAAGCTGTGCAGCAAGTCAGCCAAGATCCGCAAATAGCACAGGATCAAATCGCACAGCTTGAAGCTCAACAAAAAGCAGGATTAAAAAAGACTCTAGCTAAACCCAAAGCTGACTTAAAAGGTTATGCAGTAACTCCGGAAGAATTGCAAGAAGTTGATGAGTTGATTAAAAATGATAAACTAAGAACTTTTGCAATCAACATTGAGACTGACTCAACTGTGATGGTAGATCAAAACAAAGTTAAGCAAGACAGAATAGAGTTTATAGCAGCAATTAGCAATTTTTCTGGACAATTCTTGCCCTTGGTGCAAGCTGGTATTATACAGCCCGAAGCTTTCAATGGCTTTTTAGAGTTTATGTCTAGACCTTTCAAGGTTGGTAGAAATTTAGAAGAGTTATTGCTTGCTAAACCTGAAGAAGAAGAACAGGAGCAACCAACAGCAGAGGAAATGCTGGCACAAGCTGAAAATGCACGCAAAGATCAAGAGTTCCAGTTAAAAGTGCAAGAGTTCCAGTTAAAAGCTAATATTGAACAGCAAAAAGTAGATATTGAAAAAGCTAAGGTTAAACAAGGACAAATACAATTTGAAGATAAGATTGATTTTGAAGATGCCAACAAAGCTGCTGACAGGCAAAAAGAATTAGTATTACAAGCTAATAAATCAGCATTTGAGATAGGACAAGAAGCCGTACAAAATGCAGGTCAAGCGATTAAAAACACTGGGGGTTAATATGACAACATTGAGGATAGTTTATAATAGAGAGACTAAGAAAAATGAATGGGTAGAGATTGGCAATATTTCTGCTGAAAATCTAAGGAAAGTTCCAAAAGAAGATTTAAGTATTAATAGTCAGATAAGAAAATATGGCGATATTAAAAGCCCTATTACTGGCGAGCCTTTTTATACTAAAAGAAGCTATTTGCAGCACGCCAAAGATAATGGCTGCGTAATTAAAGATTGGTAAATAATGGCTACATATAACGAAAAAGTTTTATCCGGTATTGATCCCGATTTAGAGCAAGCTATAAGAGTAATAAAAAATCAATATGGTCATGATGTTTCAGTCAATAAAAAAGCTAAAAACCTACTTAAATTTGATAGAAATACAGCCGTAGGCAATAACACTGGAGGTTATACCCTTATGGGACTTCTATATGATTGCAAAAATCCCCCCTTAAAGACTCCTTTTTTCAACCAAGCCGAAGATAGCAAAAAAGAGTCTAAAAATAAGCAATTACAATTTGATTTATTCACATGACAAAACAAGAAAAGAAAGAGCTATATAACTCTAAAAATGAGCGCATTAAATATTATTATTGCATCCACATTAAGCGAGCTATAAAGAAAGATGACAAAACCATTATCGATGAAATAAAGTATTTAAGAGAATATGAGCTTTTTGATAATTTTGCCAATTTTGAAGCCTACAACAGCAGCAAGGCCGATAAATACATTAATCACCTCTTTGATTGCAATTATTCACTTTCTTATATCAATGATTGCCTAAGGACTCTAAAAACCTTCTTAACATGGCTAGAAAGGCAAAAAGGCTATAAAAGCAAGATCAATTATAATGATATTGATTATCTTAGTATCACCAACAACCAAAAAAGGAAAGCCAAAGCCACAGAATATAAAAAATCATATAGCTTTGAAGAAATCATCAAAACCATTCGCCAAATGCCAAGCAATACAATGATTGAAAGAAGAAACAAAGCCATAATCTCACTAAACGCCCTTTGCGCCTTAAGAATAAACGAGCTAAGAACCGTTAAACTAAAAAACCTAATTCAAGAAGATGGTAAATGTTTTGTTGATGTTAACCCCAAATATATTGAATCAAAATTTGCTAAAAGCAGAGAAGCCGATTTCATGCAATTACCCCAAGATATTTTTGATAATATTATTAGCTGGAAAAGTGAATTGTTAAAAATTGGCTTTAATGATAAAGACCCGCTTTTCCCTAAAATCCCCAGTAATTTTAATCAGCTTAACTTGCTAGAAAACAAAAAGCAAAGTAAGTAGAGATGTTTTATTTATTGAAAGAAACTTAGATTTTGTAAAGGCTGGTGGAAGATTAGCGTTGGTTTTACCACAAGGAAGGTTCAACAACACTTCTGATAAAGACATTAGAGAATATGTGGCAGATAAGGCAAGAATCTTGGCGGTTGTTGGTTTGCACGGCAATACATTTAAGCCACACACAGGAACTAAAACCAGCGTATTATTCTTGCAAAAATGGCATGATGAGCTTTGCCCTAAGGTTGATGATTACCCAATATTTTTTGCAACTTCTGAACAATCAGGAAAAGATAATTCAGGCGATTATGTTTTTATTAAAAATGAAGATGGTACTAAAAAAATAGATCAATTTGGACACTTCATCATAAATCACGATTTGCACAATCACGCAGGCGAATTACAAGATGGAATTGCAGAGGCTTTTGTTGATTTTGCTAAGTCAGAAAAACTAAGTTTTATTAAATAGACCATTTTCCCGACATCAGGAAAATGGTTTTATGCTTTAATTAAATTTTAAAATTATGAATAAAGAAGTAGCGTTCCAGGTAAGGGAAAAAGGAAAGGTTTTTAGAGAGGTCGATGTGATAGGGGCTTCCGCTGGAGCTAATAGAATGCAGCAATTTAAGCCCTATGTGATAATACCTTGCAATGCCGATATTAGGCTAAGTGCTATTGCTGATGGTGCTAATACTGATATGTCAGGCACTATAAGAGGTTATTTAGCTAGTGTAATTTGAAACAATATTATTTATTGCAATTAAAAATTAAATTTGCTATTGACATATACAAGGCCATATAAATAGCTTATATTTAGATATTAACTTAAACTTTTTTTATGAGTGTAGAAGAAAATCACAAGGCTATAGCAGCGTTGTTTGAAGATCAAAAAGAAGAAGATCAAGAAGTTGTAGAGAATAACATTGAAGAAAAAGAAGATATTAAAAAAGATATCGAAGAAAAAGAAGATAATATTGATGAAGGCGAACAAAATGATAAAGAAAATGAAGAAGAAGCCAAAGAAGATAATATTGATAAAGAAGAAGAACTTAAGCTTTTACGCCAGCTTTCTGGTCATACTAAAGAGCATAAGGAATTCATTTTATCAATAAAAGATCCAGAACTTAGGGCGAAGGCTATTAATGCAGGGAATAAAAACCGTGCTGATTTAGACAGAGTACGCCTTGAATATGGACAACTTAAAAAAGAATACGCGTCTAATCAAGAATTGCTTGAGTTATATAAAAGCAATCCAAAAGAGGCAATAAATTATATAGCTAAAAAAGCTAATTTAGATTTCAAGACTGCTGTTGATGAAGATGATGAATATCTAACAGATCAAGAGATAAGTCAAAAGAACAAGATTAAAGAACTTGAAACGACTTTACAAAGATTAACTAAAGGAGAGCAAGAAAAACAACAAATTGAGGCTCAAAGGGAAATATATAATTTTGCTAATTCTAAAGATGATGGAGGTGATTTAAAATACCCTCATTTTGAAAGAGTTAGGCAAAATATGCAATATTTCTTTACAATGCCTGATGCTGATCCCGAACTTACTCTTGAAAAAGCTTATAACAAAGCTATTTTGTTAGATGATGAATTAAGAGAAGAAAGGGAAAGGGAATTATTGCTTAATGTTGAAATACAAAAAAAGAAAAAGCTTGAAAAAGCTAAAAATCTTAAAAAGTATTCTTCATCAAGTAATAGAGTTGAAACATCTTCAATGAGTGCAAAAGAAAAAAATAGAATTGCCATTGAAAAGCTCTTTAATAGTTAGTTAGTAGATAGTTTTAAGTTTATTTTTATATTTTTAATAATAATTAATAAACTTTTAAAATGCCTAATCCTAATATCTCGCAAATAGCGACTACTACTTTAGATAACTATAGAAAGGAAATTACCGATAATGTTATTGGTAACCATCCTCTACTTGTTAAAATGAAAGAAAACGGAAATATCATCAAAGAATCTGGTGGTAAATCCTTTCAAGAAAAAATCAGTTATGCTGAAAATGGCACTGTTCAATGGCAAGGCGAGTATGACACTTATAATACAACTCCGCAAGATGTTCTAAGTTCTGCTGAATTCTCTCAAAAGATTTTGACAGGAACAATGACAATGAGTGATCTTGAAAACTTGCAAAATGCTGGACCTGAAAGAATAGCTAGCCTAATGGAAGCTAAAAAGAAAGTTTTAGAATCTTCATTGAAAAATGAGATGGGTTCTGCTATCTATGCTGACGGTACAGGTTCATCTTCTCAAGAAATAGGCGGTTTACAACTTTTAATTGCTGACGATCCAACAACTGGAACAGTCGGTAACATTAATCGTGCTAATTACAGCTTCTGGAGAAACCAACTTTATAGTTTTGCTGCTGAGTCTGTTACTCCTAGCTCTTCTGAAATTCAATCTGCTATGAATACTCTTTATAGAAGATGTCAATCACAAGTAGGAGAATTACCTGATTTATTATCTGCTGATGATACTTATTTTGGCTATTATGAAGATTCACTTCAAACTAACCAAAGATTCTCCAGTGAAAAAACTGCTGCTTTGGGTTTTGATAATTTGAAATATAAATCTTCAACTATCATATATGATCCGCAATGTCCAGCAGCTCATATTTATTTTATTAATACAAAACATGTATTCTTAAAACATTTAGGGGATTTCTTTGCAGTGTCAGGTTCAAACCGTCCAGTAAATCAAGGTGTAGATGTTAAAGCACTTACATTCACTGGTAATATGACCATAGATAATTCTAAGGTTCACGGCGTTATGACTGCTTAGTTTTTTTAATTTTAAATATTTTACATTATGTCTAAATTTGCTTCAACTTCTCAAACTATCATACCTCAAGCGATAGATGAGACTTCAACAACTCAAAAACTACCACTAGGCACTAGAGTTGAGGCTAAAGATGTGGCTTCAACTGCCTATGGTGTTGGTGAGTTTATCTATTTAAAAGGTGTAGCTTCTACCGTTGTTGGTAGTGTTGCTTTGATAGATCAAGATGACTTCTCAACTTCTTTGGCAACTGCTAATGATGTTGGCTATCTTGCTGTTGCTATGTCTGCTAATGTTGCTAGCCAATATGGCTGGTATCAAGTTAAAGGTAAAGCTGTTATTAAAGGGCTTGCCTCTTTAGCTGATAACGCTTCTCTATACTTAACTGCAACTGCTGGCTCTTTAGATGATGCGGTTGTTGCTGGCGATAGAGTCAAAGGCTATGCCAAAACTGCTTCTGCTCTTGATACTCCATCAACTGGGCTTGCTGAAGCTGATATCGTTAATCCATTTGTGGATAATGGCGAAGCTGCTTAAGCTTTTTATTTAGGGGGTGTAAAAAGCCCCCTAATTCTAATTAATATAAAAAAATTTTATGACTGATTTAGTTAAATTAACAGAAAGTGAAGCTGAAAATTACAACGGCAACAAGATATTCTTTGAAGAAAAATTTAAGGAATTAAAAGACGGCACAAAGAAAATAGTTTTATATACTAATATAATTAGTGGCAACGATAGAAATACTCATTATTGCCAACCAACTAAAGAAAGAAAAATTATCACTCCAGAAAAAGAAGTTATTTTTAGAGATGAAAAAGAATTATTTAAAAGAGCTTATGACAAGTTTTTAGCTAAAAAAGAAGCTTTAAAACCAACTCCAAAAAAAAGAGTTAAATCAGAAAATAAGCCGATAGTAGAAGCTTTAAATACAGAAACTTTCGCAGAAAATAAAGAATAATGACACTCTTAACCCTTGCACAAGACATTTTAAAAGAGACTAAGGCAAGTTCAATACCTACAACTATCATCGGTAATAATCAAGATAGCGCAAAACAGGTGTTACAAGCCCTTAAAATCTCAATTAAAGACCTTGCACGCTCCTATGAGTGGCAAGAATTACAAAAAGAATATACCTTTGCAGGGGTTGTGTCTCAAAACAATTATTCTTTACCAACTGACTTTGATCGCTTCATAAATCGAACCTTCTGGAATACATCTTCTAATAGAGAGATGGTAGGCACTACAACCGCTAGAGATTGGCGGTTTTTAAATAACAACGTTAATAGCGGATCTATTGAAGAACGCTATAGAATAAGAAATAATGAGATCCTTATTTACCCGACTCCAACAGCAACTGATAATTATATATTTGAATATATTTCAAGTTATGTTGTGGATAGCTCGGGAGGTAGTGGGCAAACTGACTGGCTGGCTGATGATGATACGCCTAATATTGATGATTATATTGTAAGATTAGATGCAACTTGGCGATTGTTAAATATGCAAGGTAGGCCTTACGCTGAGAAGCAAAGAGAAAGAGACTTGGCTTTGGCTGAAAGGATATCGGCTAACTCTAGTAAAGAAACAATTTATCACAATAGCTTTAGTGGCTATAATACTGAAATAATAAGATTACCTAGTAGAATAACGCCATAATGACTGTATTTACACAAAGACAATATTTAGGTATAGAAAGGGAGCGATCGGGGCAAGCTCAAAGAGCTAATGTCTCAAGTCCTTTTGGCGGCTTAAATACTAGAGATGCTGAAAGTGCTATGGAAGCAACCGACGCCCCTATTATGGTAAATTGGTTTCCAAGTCAAGGCAAGGTAACGACAAGAAAAGGATTTACTGAATACGCAACTGGATTAACTGGTAATGTCGAAACTTTAGCAGAATTTAACGCAGGATCAATAAGGAAGTTTATTTGTGCTAATTCTGATGAAATAAACGATGTTACAAACCCATTAAGCATAAGTAATCTAGGCAATGGCTTTACTAATGCAAGGTGGCAGACTGCCAATTTCAATGGCAATATGCTATTAGTTAATGGTGCTGATACTCCACAAGTTTACGATGGCTCAACCTTAAGCAATTCCACAATTAGCGGAAGTGGTTTAACTGTTACAGAATTAGATGGTGTTAATATTCATAAAAATAGAGTGTATGCTTGGAGTACAGATAGTCAAGATTTTTGGTATGGTGCAACAAATGCGATTGGTGGCACTTTTACTAAATTCCCTTTATCAAGAGTTGCTGCATCTGGTGGTAATCTAATTGCTATGGCTACCTGGAATCACGATGGCGGCGATGGTGTTGATGACTACGCTTTGTTTGTTATGAGTAGTGGGGTTTGTGTTTTATATCATGGTTCTGATCCAGGAGACGCCACTAATTGGTCTTTGGTAGGTATATTTAAAATTGGCTCACCTCTTTCAGTTAGAGGAATCGCAAAAGTAGGCGGAGATGTAGCCATTATCACAACTCAAGATTTTATCTTTTTTTCGCAAGTTTTTCAAGCTGGCGGTAATAAGATAAATGACACTAAATTAAGTGGAGCGGCTATTGATGATATTAACGCTTATCAATCAAATTATGGTTGGGAAATAGCAACATATCCAAAGGCTTCTATTGGTGGCTGGCTTTTATTTAATGTGCCAGTTGCAACAAATACTACTTATAATCAATATGTCATAAACACAGTAACAGGAGCAGCAACCAAATTTTCAGGCATGAATGCCAGGACTTGGGGCTTATACAATGATAGCTTATATTTTGGCGAGTCAACTAAAATTATGAAAGCTGATGACGGTTTAAGCGATAATGGAGAATTCATTGTCTGTGATGTTCAAGCTGCTTATAGCGACTTAGGAACGCCGCAAGAAAAGGTTATTAATTCTTACAGAAATGTAATTAGCGTAGATGGCAATGTTGCTTTAAATACAACAACAAGCTTTGATTATGGACAAAACAAAGTTACTCAAGATGTATCATCGGTATCAAGTGGCACCCCTTGGGGTTCTCCTTGGGGTTCGCCTTGGTCGCCGGCAAATAGAATAAGAAACGAGCTTGTAATAGGAAGTGGCGAAGGTGTAGCGATAGGAATGAGAATTAAAGTTAGTTTAAGTGGTCAACAATTAGACTGGTATAGAACTGATTATAGTGTTAATATTAATAATATTTTGTAATTCATATGGGATTTGGTAGTAGTCTTAAAAAGGCTGTAGGTGGTGTTGTATCTTCATTACCCGGAGGAGACCAATTAGCATCTATAGGCATTAGTCCAATAGGATTTGATCCTTTAGGTTTCACTGAATCATCTATTGATTCATTTAATAGATCAAGGGCAGCTCAAGGATTATCTAATTTAACTAGAGAGCAAATAACAACAGCTAACTTATTTAGAAATTTATCGACAGAGCAGCAAAAAGACTTACTTCTTAATAATCCCAATATTGAAACTGCTTTAGGTAGTCAAAAATTTGATCCACTAACAAACACAATCAGACTTGAAGAGTCTGATTTTACAAAAGATCAAAGACTAAGGCAAGAAGCCCTAGCCGCTGGTTTAAGTGGTCAATTAGGCGGTGAATTACCATCAACAGACCCCTCGGCTAGATTTGAGCAAGGCAGGGAGTTGCTAGCCCCGCAATTTCAACAAGACAGGGAGCGATTAGAGCAACAATTAGCAGATCAAGGAATACCAAGAGGAAGTGAGGCTTTTAATAAGGAATTGAACAGGTTAGAGGAGTCGCAAGGCAGACAATTACAAGAACTATCTTTTAATTCTGTGCAAACCGCAGAGGCTCAAAGAGCAGCAAGATTTAATGAAATATCTTCTTTACTTGGACAACAACAAGTCGGGGGTGTTGGTTTTGGCGATTTTGGAGCGCAAAGAAGCGGTTTAGATTTATTTGGGGCAGAGCAAGCAGGATTAAATAGGGCTTTTCAAGGAGACCAAGCAAGAATGCAAAGATCGGCAAATAGCAGAAATGCGATGATCGGGGCTTTAGGTAGCTTAGGAAGTGCTGGAATATCTGCTGGCATGGCTGCTGCTCTTTCTGATATTAGGCTAAAAGAAAATATAGAATTAGTAGACTATTCCAATAAAGGGCTGCCAATATATCATTTTGATTATATCAACAAAGATTATGGAGAAGGTCGCTTTGAGGGTGTAATGGCTCAAGATTTAATTGATATTAAACCAGAAGCCTTAATTTTTGATAAAAGCGGTTATTATATGGTCGATTATTCTAAACTTGATGTCAATTTTAAAAGAATTCAATAATGGCGGTTGATAGGAAAATTTTACAACAAGCTCTAGCTAACGCAGGGCAAATACAACAAAGGGCTGCAAGTGGTCAAGGTTTCGATCCTAGAGGCGGTTATGGCGTTTTGGCTGCTCAACTTGGAACAGCTGCTATTGGTGCTTTTGCTGAAAAAAGAGCAAGAGATAAATTAGTAGAACAAGACAAGCAAGAGCAAGCCGCATTTGGCAAAGCTTTACCACAATTTGCAGGTTTAGCAAGTCAATTATCACCAGAGACTAGGCAAGCTTTGATTTTAAAACAAGCTAGCTCACAAATTGACAGCCAGTTTGCAAAGCCTAAATTTTCAACTAGAGATACAGCTCAAGGTGTAGTTAGAATAAATGAAGCAACAGGCGAGGTGCAGCCTTTAATGACTCAAAGCGGCGAACCTTTAAAACCTTTTGATAAAGGGGCAAAGGTATCTGTCAATGTAGGTGGTGAAGAGCCAGCATTTAGGAAAAAACTAGAAGAAGGTTTAGGCTCAGGAACTGCTGCGAGAATAGATAAAATTAGAACTGACGCAGACAATGCAACGGGTGTATTAACTAACCTACAAACTATTGAAGAAAATTTACAGAATGTTGGAAATACTGGTGTTCTTGATACAACTAAGATTTTTGTTAATAATCTAGGGAATCAATTAGGATTAGATATTAATTTAGATGAAACGGCTTCTTTAGAAAAAATAAACGCAGCAAGTAAACAACTATCTGTGCCATTAGTTAAGCAGCTAGGCGTTAATCCTACAGATAGAGATGCTAAAATTATTGAGGCAACAGTTGCGGGTTTAGGTAAGTCAAAACAAGCTAACTTTGATTTAATATCTTTAACTAGACAAATAGCTAATAAGAAACTAGCACACGCTAGAATAGTTGAAGATTTAAGAGAGCAAGGACAAGAAAGAAAAATATCTAGGGCAATTAGAGAATATGATTTAAACAACCCAATAAAACAAGCTCCAAGAGCGATAGAGCCTCCAATTTTGCCAAGCGGCAAATTAAATGTTTCTAAGCTACGCAAAGGAAAAACATATATAAAAAACAATCAAATATTTGAGTTTGATGGTGTTAAATTTATAGCAAACTAATGACTAGTTTAACAATAGAGGAATTTGAAAATTTACAAGCTAAAGTCAAGCCGCAAACTCAAGGTTTAAGTATTGAGGAATTTGAAGGGCTAGGGCAACCCGAGCAACAACAAAATCAAGGCTTTCTTAAAAATGCTTTTGGTGCTGTAAAAAAAGCAGTTGCAGGGCAAAATGAATTTGATTTACCCGAGATTCAAAGTTTAAAAAGTGAAGATGTTGGCGGTCAAAATGTAATTAATAAAATCGCATTTGGCTTTGTTTTAGAACCTAGCCAAGAAGGGAGGGTATCTATTATAAAACAGGCAATACCATACGCACAATTTAAAAGAGATAAATTTGATAATATTATTGCTAATGTAGGCGGAAAAGATTTTGCATTAAATAGGTCTGGGCTATCTCCAAGAGATTTTTTGGATATAGGTTCAGAAATTGCTAGATTTTTACCAGCTTCAAGAGCAGCCTCAGTGTTAACTAAAGGTGCTAGCCTTGCAACTAAGGCAATTGGGCAAGGGTCGGCGGCTGTAGGAACAGAATTATTAACAAAGCCTATTGCTCAGAATTTAGGATCTAATGAACCAGTTGACTTGGGGAATGCTTTAATAGTTGGTGGTTTTGCAACAGCTGGCGAATTAGCTCTTCCCGCAATAGCAAAATTAGGCAAAGCAGCTAAAAAAATAATAGCTGGCAATAAGTTAAGTAACAAAGAAAAAGGCGACTTGATCCTTGAGGGTATCAATGCTGATGATTTGACTGAGGATACCATCAAAAAAATTGTAAGCGAAACTGGAGCTAGTCCAGAACAAAGGGCTGTAATAGCTAAAACTCAAACATTGCCTCAAGAAATACCTTTATCAACTGGCGATATAACTAGAAACCCTAGAATGCAATTAATAGAGTCAGAAGCTGAAAAAGGAGCTTTTGGCGAAGATGCTAGGCAGCTTATTAGTGGTTTTAGAAAAAAACAACAAGAAGCAATTGGAAATAATATTGAGTTAATCAAGTCTAAGTTTGGGCAAAAAACTGTTGAAACCCCCGCAGAGGCTGGGGCTATTATTCAAAATAAACTTAATGAGTTAAAACAAGTAAAAGGTCAGGCGGTTAGTGATGCTTATAACTCTGCAAGTAATTTAAAAGCTATTCTACCAAAAGATTCATTTAAAACTATAAAAGAAAACTCCATTAGATCTTTATTTAAAAATGGGGTTGATATAGAAGCTAATCCCGAAGTTGTTAGATTTTTAAATCAATTAGATAAGGAGCAATCTGTTATTGATTCTTTGAAAACTGCAAAGCCTAAATTCTCAAACATTGAGAGACTAAGAAAAAGGGTTAATGCTGAAATAATAGGCTCAAACGATATGCGCATAAGAAGGGCTGGAAAAATTATTAAGAATGAAATAGATGGAACTATTGATGATTACATAGAGGGAGGTTTATTAGCTGGGAATCCTAAAGCGGTTGATGAAATAAAAAGAGCTAGGGCTTTATCTGCTAATTTCAAAAAAACATTTGAAGATAAAGACACAATAGCAAGTTTAGTTGAGATAAAAGGATTTGGGGATAGATCCTTAAAAGTTGATGCAGATGATGCGATAAATTATATTTTTTCAAAAAACAATATCACTAAAAAAGGGGTTGCCAGTGATATTAAGAAACTAAAACAAATTTTACCAAATGAAGAGTTTGGAGCGTTAAAGCAAGCTGGCTTCTTAAGATTAATTGGAGATCAACAAGGTAGTTCTTTTTCTGGTGCAAAATTTAGCAAAAATTTATCAAAGGCTATAAAAGACTCACCTGAAGCTATGAGCAATCTTTACACGCAAGAAGAGTTGCAGCTAATTAAAAATTTTGCACAAATTGCCAATAAAGCAACAACAAAAGAATTTGGCGGTATTAATACTTCAACAACTGGATCAGCTAATCAATTATTAAATAGTATTGATAATATTTTCGGATCTGCTGGCAGGTTGGCAACTGGTTTAGTTAGAAAAGGCGGCGCAAAGGCTAAAAATATCACTGTAGAATCAGAGCTAAAACAGGCGATACAAGGTTCTATACCTAAAAAACCTCCACAATCGGGAACGGGTGGAGTAATTGGCTCAATTACAGGGTCTCAAAACAACAACTAATTAAATATATTATGGCAGGATTTAACGGATCGGGAACATTTCAAAGAAATTATAATTGGGTGACTGATGATGGCAACGGTATTAACATTGTAGCCTCAAGAATGGATACAGAAGATGACGGATTCGCAACTGGACTTTCTAGCTGTATTACAAAAGATGGACAGACAACAATTACAACCAATATCCCTTTTAATTCTAAAAAAATAACTGGTCTAGCGAACGGCTCAGCAAGAACTGACTCAATAGCTTTAGGGCAAGTGCAAGATAACAGTTTTGGAACTCTTGGAACTCTTGGCGGTTCTGCTGATACCTACACGGCAAGCCCTAGCCCTTCCATTACAGCCTATGCAACAGGAATGGAATTTAATTTAAAAGTTAATGCTGACAATACAGGAGCCTCAACGCTCAATGTTAGTGCAATAGCTGCCAAAGATATTAAAAAATATGATGGTGCAGGTTCTAAAATAGATTTAGAAGCTGGAGATTTGCAACAAGATCAATATTATAAAATAATTTACGATGGAACGGATTTTGTTGTTTTAAATCCCGAAAAACCTTATATAAATTTAACAAATAATCAAGCCACCACAACAGCACTAGGAGCAACCCTACTCCCTAAACCAATAACAATAACCAACAACTCAACCGACGCTGACCACGACATAGATTTTGGAGCTGGTGTTATGAATTTTAATGATGGTAGCGGACAGGCGGCAACTAGTGCATTAACTAAACAACTTGATTCTGCTTGGGCGGCTGGCGATGATGCTGGAGGCTTATTTACTGGATCAATAGCCGCTGATACTTGGTATCATTGCTTTGCAATATACAATCCAACAACTCAAACATATGATGCAGGCTTTGATACTTCAATAACTGCTGCTAACGCTCCAAGTGGTTATACTAAGTATGAATATAGAGTCGCAATATTAACCGATTCATCAAGTAATATTTTAGCATTTACTCAAAAATTTAATCAATTTTGGTTTGATTCAAAAATATTAAATACTTCAACATTGCCATCTGGATTGACGAACGAGACTATATCCACTCCACTAGGTAGAGAGGTTGAGGCAATAATGTTTGTTGATGTATTCGAGGGTAGCGGCACTTCAAATATTTTAATAAAATCAAATGTGGTAGGTGATGAAATTTTCTTACAGAAAATGGGGCAGTCTAATGTTAATAATACGCAAAAAGAATTTAGAATATGGGCTGATACTAATTCACAAATTCAACATGGATATACAGCGGGCGCACCAACTACTTTTACAGGTTTATACACAAGGGGTTATATAGACCACTCAATTAAATTTTAAGTAACTATGGATATTTCAAGAAATACAGTAACTGGCGAAATTGCTAAAGGCTCACTAGGTAATTTTTTCAGAAAAGGCGATTGGGTAGATTGCATTGATCGTGCGACTGGTAACATAAAAGCTGAAGAGAAGCCTTTGATTGACACTTGGGAATTAGCACAAGCTAAAGAAAAAAAACTACAAGAGCTTGAGGGTATAAAAGATGATTTAGATTCAAGTAATTACGACCATTATCACGACGCTGATTTTCCAGCTTATGAGGTAATTGACGGCGTTTTGCAAACAGAGGCAGGCGGCGTAAGTTTTCAAGTGGATTTACAATTTAGACAAGTCAACGGCAGAAATATTGTTGATATTATTAACTATATTAAAAACGCTAATTTTGAGAATAGACTAAGAACTCTTGAAAGCAATACAGATAAGTTGCAAGAGTTTATAGACTATTTTTGTGATATTATAGATAGTGCTGGTAATTTTTTACGCAAAGGACAAGTTAGACTTGATATTAAATTAGCAAAGGCTTTAGAGGGTCATGTGTTGTATAGATTAGCTATCAATAGCACTTATTTTAGAAGCATTAAAAAAGCTATTAATAACTCAACAATAGTCGCAGAAATAGAAGCAATCAAAATTACTAAAAATGGAAATGGAACAAGGCTTGATTTATCTTAAAATGAAACACTCCCACAAAACAAACATAATTTTATGCAAATACCTTTTAAACTAATGTTAGATTATATCTCTTCAATTATCTATGGTTTTGTTGCTTTCTTATTTTTAGGCATGGTTACACT
>Ga0115560_1001113_pt1 | contig 19467 bp, 19 predicted proteins | sample COGITO_mtgs_1105_5_FD_87278 | JGI IMG/M metagenome (GOLD analysis project Ga0115560, IMG submission 87278) | Pelagic marine microbial communities from North Sea - COGITO_mtgs_110509 | ecosystem: Environmental > Aquatic > Marine > Epipelagic | place: Germany:Helgoland, sampling site Kabeltonne... | reverse complement strand
GGCATCCCGTGTCTGTTGGCCACTGTCAACGGTCACAGGATTGACGAAGTTTATGCCGTCATTCTTTTCAAGCTCCGTCACAAGCTTGCTGACATTTACATTGTGTGCTTGTGTGCCAGCAATGATAAGGTCAAACTCAGTCTTGAACTTGAGACGACGAGATTCCTCCGCAACACGTTTGTAAAAGCTGTCGATGTGTGCTGTATCGTCGTGGTGTCGTTCCGAGGTTGGTAACGACCCTGGATGGGCATGAAAAGACCACGTTAGAGGATATTCGCCCGGTACTCTGGAAGTCAGTATGACAAAGGTGTCATCCACAACATCATGGCAGAGAATAGCCGCCACTTGTTTTTCGCCTTCCTGCGCATGCGCATGGTTCCAAAAATGCGTCCGCCTGTTGCTCTGTATTTAACTATGCCATATTTGTTGATGTTTTCGAACATAGTGGATGTTACATAATATGGGTCGTCCGTATCGACGTAGATACCCATCGAACCAGAGGTGCGCCCTACGGGGCACCTGTCACAAGTTGTTTTTCCTTTTATCATATTGAAATATCCCTCTGGGCAATTCACACATAACCCCGCTGAAAATTGGGTACCGGCAGTAAGTCCGTCCGCATATCGTCCTTCTGCGCACTGCCCACCCATGCCAAACGCTTTCAATACAGTGGTCCATGCTTGACCATCTAACGTTGCAGCAAACAATTCGTATATCTCTTTAGCGTGGTGTGGCGTGATGCCTAAACATAACACGACCAATAATAAAATATGTCGTAACATTTATTTTATCATATATATATAAATAGTACAAAAACGTGATCGAGTAAACATCCTGAACCCTATATAAGGAATGTTCTGTTGTATAATGGAATCACAATACCTACAATTGCTGGCGGAAATCCTAAGCACAGGCTCGTCCAAAGAAACGCGCAATGGACGTGTTCTCTCCAAATTCGGTGCGCAATTGCACTGTGACTTATCTGACGGATTCCCGCTGCTGACCACCAAGAAAATGTTCTGGCGTGGCATCGTCGAAGAACTGTCGTGGTTTCTACGCGGCTCCACCAACGTCCAAGAACTCAGAGACAAAAAAATCCACATTTGGGACGGAAATTCTGCCGACAGAGACTACGACGCCGGTCCCGTATACGGATTTCAATGGCGACACTTTGGTGCTGAATACACCGACTGCCATGCCGACTACACGGGTCAGGGCATCGACCAAGTGAGCCAAATCATCCGGCTCATCAAGACCGACCCATCATCTCGGCGTATGGTGCTTTCGTCGTGGTGTCCCTCTCAACAAGATAAAATGTGCCTGCCACCGTGTCACGTGATGTACCAATTTTACGTGGAAGAAGACGGACGCGTTTCGTGCATGATGACGCAGCGCTCGGCCGACGTCTTCTTGGGACTGCCGTTTAACATTGCGTCCACGGCTCTATTGACAGCGCTCGTGGCCCATCAAACAGGGCGCACGCCTGGTCATTTGTGGATAAACATCGGTGATGCCCATATTTACGAAGAACACGTCCCGGCTTGTCAGAAACAGTTGGCGCGTGAAGCGCTTCCATTGCCAACAATCAGTGTTCAACGCCCGACGGACGATAATATATGGGCTTTTTGTGCTGAAGACGTAATTCTGATGAATTACCAAAGCCACGGTTCGATAAAAGCGCCTATGAAAGCTTAGAGACGTTCTTGAACGCGGTCGACTGTGACAACTTGCGTTGAGTCATCCTGATACCTGACCACATATTCAAATGGTAATGTTTTGCAACACGTCAACACATCGTAGATACACCATTTCAATGTTCCTTGCGATGCGGGGCGCTTTCCCCTACGTATGTCGATAATGTGCGCCTCGTACCATTTGTGAAATTGAAGGTCGGTTTTCTGAACGTAGACGCATTGACCAATATACATTTAAATTAATATTCCAATTAAAAATGTTCTAAGGCGCTCTGCGACTTCCAATTAAATTATATTCCAATTAAAATTCTTGTAGATTTGATTCCAAATAAAATGTTCTGAGGCGCTCTGCGACTTCCAATTAAATTATATTCCAATTAAAATTCTTGTAGATTTGATTCCAATTAAAATTCTAAAATTCTTGTAGATTTGATTCCAATTAAAATTCTAAAATTCTTGTAGATTTGATTCCAATTAAAATTCTTGTAGATTTGATTCCAAATAAAATGTTCTGAGGCGCTCTGCGACTTCCAATTAAATTTGATTCCAATTAAAATTCTAAAATTCTTGTAGATTTGATTCCAATTGCCGCACGGCAGGTGCTTATTCGAATTAAAATTCTTGTAGATGTTCTGAGATTTGATTCCAATTAAAAATGTTCTGAGATTTTCTGATATGCATCACACCGTACAAAGTTGTCTGTTGCTGGGGTACATAATAGTACGGATCCAATCTTTGACGTACGACATCTGTATTTTGTTCAAACATGGATAAATAAAGAAAAAGTGGCGCGCTCCGCGAAATCTTTTCCAAAAAAAGTCGATCTGAATTGGTCTCGTTATTATAAAACAAAAATGATTGTCGACGACCGCGAACACGACCTCATTGATAGACTGAACTCCATTAAAGCTACATTCGAAGTTAAACGCCTCTCATTGGGAGATATTATCATCGAACATAACGGTACCACGTGTATTATTGAACGTAAAAGAACCGACGATTTCGCCGCGTCTATCAGCGACGGTCGTTGGCGTGAACAGAAGGCTCGTTTGGCTGCTTCTGGTGCTATCGTCGTCTACCTTATCGAGGGTAGTTTGTACGGTCAAGACAAACCACCTGAAACATTATCCAGTGCCATCTGGAATACGATGCTACGTGACAAGATGTGGGTTATCCAAACCCGGGGCCTTGAAGACACGGCTCTACATTTGTTGTCGCTTCAGAAAAAAATAGGTCGGGACATCAAGGGTAGCACAGGTGTCAAGAGTTTACTCAGTAAACGTAAGCGCAAAGAAGACAACGTGTTTTTGCTGATGCTGATGTCTATTCCCAGCGTTTCGGAGCGGATTGCGACCAAGCTCGTGGCGCAATGGCCTACTCTGACGGAATTACAAGAACAGTTGCGCGCAAATCCGAAACAATTGAGAACCATACAAGTAACACAAAAAAGAAAAATAGGACCTGCAGTCATTAATTCACTTGTAAAACATATACTTTAATTATTTAATCTTCATTAGTTTGTTGGGAGTATAGTATATGACGAGGCGTAGTAGAGTTTCAATCCAAAAAACATTATGAAACTTAGCAAAGGAACGCAGTAAGATTGCCAAAGCAATGCAAATGTGTAAGCTATAAATACAAGTCCGAAACCCCAGTGTTTGATAGTTCCATATTTCGCCTTTAAATCAATACCAAAATAAAGGTGAAAAGCATAGTAGGCAGCAATGGGTAGTAGAACATGTATTAACAACGATAACCACATAGTTGACTCAGCTACACCCATTCCCCATGTGTAAAGAATATGAACTGAAAACTGCGCGGCATTTACAAGCATAAAGAGACCACACAAAAAAGCTATTTTCTGTAGATAATCTTCATGCTTTCCTCCGACACCCAATGATGTAAAAAGAAATATATCGGGTGTTCTGCCCAGAAGAAAGAGTATATACCACAAAACAGCAGCAATCGGTATTACAAAAGACCAATATTTGCCCGCCCACAGCCATGACTGCATAAGAGTAAATGACATAAATAAAATATCAAAAAAATCGAAGGATTCTGACATACCTATGCCTATCGAAATGGGCACGGGCTCCTCGCCGTGATTGGTAATCGTAAGCTTAAACAAATCGTCGCCTATTTTAGCTTTACCTTGACATGCAGCTATTGGACGATAACCAGCGACTCCGAATGGTTCGAACACCTTTTCAGTTGTTTTTCGCACCTTAATTTGTTTAGTACTGTCTAGTAGACCATCCAATCGACGTCTACTTTTCTCCCATTCGGGTTTTGTGCCCCATCCATTAAATTCGGGGTCGCAAACAGTGTCGTTGGCACCATGGCCAAACAGTGTCACCGTTAAGTCTGGTTGTTTTTCATAGTAGTCTGGTACACTGAGTGAGAAACTGATATTATCACCTTTTGCTACATTCATAGTCAGTGAATAACTGTCTTCCACCGAAACATAAACACCATAGCTTTTGCTTTTTGTATTTTCAACATGCAAACCATCTCCAAAAAGCGGCATGTGAGAGCAAACTTTTATAATGTTGATGAATAGTAATAGAAGAATCATCTTTGTTGTTTTAAATATTCATATTATTTATACTACATTTATTCTAAATGTAGTAACTACGACTCGTTTTAACAGGCTGTATAGTTTAACAGTTTGTTAGCGAAGCGGCCAAGATTTTCAAGTTGGTCCAGGGGGAGGTGGTGTGTTTCCCATTTATTTGGCGCGACACCTACATAGGTTCAAATGGTCAGAGAAAGTGTACTGTGTTCGGTATTGTCCACGCGGCCAAATATATTATTGTATAATGTTTGAAACATAAGTAAGACAGGTGCAAACATCATAAAATAAAACATAAAAATAATTAAACGCATGTTTTTATTGTGTATACAAATTAAATACGGCACAGGACAAATCGTCGCGGAGCGCCTTAGAAATTATTTTCTAAAAATCTGCAAACGCTTCTAATTTTTCTATGTAATCTTTTGTTTCGGTGTAACCACCAATAAACCGTTTGTTTAAAAATACCATCGGAAATGTCCGATGTGTTTTACTGGTCAATTCGTCCATAAAAACCAAGAAATTCTCACGATTGGTGTCCAAATATTTGTCTGTAGATATAATGTGCGCGTTAGGAATGAGTTTTTTCACAGTTCTACAATACTTACAATTGGATTTCGTGTAAATAGAATAACCATTCTTGGGCTTTACAAATTCCATTTTTTAGAGAAACATTTTTTAAATACTTCACCATCGTTCTTTTGTTGACTTGCGAAAAATATACTTCCCTTGTGTTTGAGGATTTGATTTAAATTTTACCCGAAGGACAATGACAAAGTTGAAGGTCTGTTTAATTCATATTTTATGAACAACTCTCTATTGGATTCTTTGATAACACACAATTCCTCAAATATAAGAAATCATAATGTCAATGAGTTCAAGTGGCAAACGTCGGTGTCGTTTTAGTACTAGAATGGCCATAGGCTTGGCAGCTTCTGACATGTCAGTGGCGCTTGCTCCCATCAACATCAAATACTCTGCGATAATATCATTTCCACCGAATAGAGCACATGTTAATGCATTCCAAGCAGGCCTCTTTTCAAACTCGAGTTCCTCCGAATATGGGTCTTTATCAAGGAGAGCGCCAGCATCCACCAACATTTGAACAACATCTGTGTGTCCCAAAAATGCCGCGGCGCACAATGGTGTTATTCTTGGACTCCATCCACGCGTAAAAGGCAGCATTTTTAGCTGCCAATGACGATGTAACTTTTTAATGTTTCGCGTTTCCCATGTTCGTTGATAATTAAACACGATATCGAAATTGTTGATGTCCGTCTTCGCTTTTATAAACTCTTTCACGATTGCCCCGTGCCCCATTGACGCAGCAAGAACAAGAGCCAGTGATTTGATACTATTTTTACCCCTGCCGTGACGGAGAACATGTTGGGTACGGACAAGGTCACCCTCATATACAGAACAATGGAGGTTCATTTTAAATTTTAAATTAAAAGGCCGCTTCGTTGGCTTAGCGAACACAGTCCCGATGTGGAAGCGGCCTTTTAATTTAAAATATTAAGACTATTATCTTGGGAGACCTTTACAAATGGAGAATCGAAGAAACACCAAGCCGGCGCCTAATGGATTGTATTCGCGAACTTAATGAGGTGCTCTGTGTGTCAACTGGATATCTGGAGTTCGTCAACCGTACATTACATGGACAGAGGTCCTGGCTTTGTGTGAAAATGCTGTACCATTGTTGTGTGTGTAATGCACATCCACAAACATTGGAGCAGAATACATAAGGTCACGATTTCGCGCCTCCATGGGAGTATAGCGACGAATGTCATTGTTCTTTTCCATACAAGAAGGGACACCATATCGGACGTTTTCTAACTTGATCACATGCACCGGCGATTCAGGAGCGAATTCTGAACGCACTTCTACAGGGCGATGGTTTTTGTGCAGTCAAAGACACGTCGCGAAAAAGAGCATCCACCACGTGTTTCTGCATTTTTACTCAACAAATAAATGACAAACAAAAAAACAATTATTCTCTACTTTAGTATATTTAACATTTTGTCTGTAAGCACACCGGAATTTTCAAGACCTTCCAGAATATACTGACAGTTAATGCCACGCCGATTCTCTTTCGAAGCCACAGACCATATCCAACACGAGAGCTCGTCCGCAGCTCGAACACATATCCACGCTTTTTTGGATGGAGCATTTGTACGAAGAGTCAACGTGCCCTTTTCGGTGCGAATTTCAAGCGCGATGATTTGTTGGGTATTCACGCGCCACCCGGACACATTGCCTCTGAACGTGTTAGAATTCGTACAAATGACGTCTATAGTGTTGTCACTCTTTATAAACCCACGCACATCGCATGTGTGCACGTTTTCAAAGATGCGAAGCGGCATCACACGAGAACCATACAATAGAGTTTTTTGCAAAGGCGCTGGACCAAATTGACATATGACTTGGCATTTTACCTTGGACAAATCTAGTGATATCTGCTCCCAAGCGTCAAATAAATGCCGCGGGTCAATGCTGAGAACTACGTGATCCGATTGAACACGGTCGATTTTCACAGTGCTTGGCATAACACTATCTGGCCATTGTTCAGATGCAAGTGAAACCATTATTAACTACAATTAGGTGTACCTATATATTTATTTTATATTAAATTAAAATGAGGCGAAGGCCAACTTTTATTTGATATCAAATTAAAACTTTATTTTATATCAAATTAAAATTCCAAGAAGACCAACTTTTATTTTATATCAAATTAAAATTCCAAGAAGACCAACTTTTATTTTATATCAAATTAAAATTCTGGGAAGGCCAACATTTATTTTATATCAAATTAAAACTTTATTTTATATCAAATTAAAATTCCAAGAAGACCAACTTTTATTTTATATCAAATTAAAATTCCAAGAAGACCAACTTTTATTTTATATCAAATTAAAACTTTATGTTATTATTGTGAGAAAAAAAAGAAGTACATCACAGTAAAAGAAACTGGGTACTAAGCCCTCTTTAATATGTAAGGAAGTACAGATGCTACTTCATCGTGACCAAAATCCACTGAAATACGGTAAACGTTCACGTTCTTTTTATTCATTGATGTCAATACCCTGTCTAAGGTGATACCCGTCACTATACCAACATTTTCCCACTCTTTTGGATGTAAATCTACGTTAAAACAATTCAGACGGACACGTTGACCCCGTGTTGCAACCCATGGATATAAATCGAAATTCGTAGCCATTTTTTGTTTAAATTAAAAAGGGAAATGTGTTATTCGAATATATTTTTCTTTAATTAAAAATAGGCGGTAGCGCGCCTTCTCCAAGCCTTTTCGCATCAGTCTTCTTGGTAACATTTATTTTATTGGACTCTAGGTTTATACTTTAACTTTATAAGCAGGTCTGAATTTATCGGTATATATAACGAGGTGCTCACTCTTAAATGAAACAATATTTTCGTATGGCTAAACCTATTTATCTAAAGATAACATATTTCATTATTGCTATGTTAGCATCTATCTTTGCAAGCGAACTCAACGCAACGGTACGTTTCGATAGCGGACACAGCGAGTTTACACGATATCGCGAGTTTCCACGATATCAGTGGTGTAAACTCGCCGGTACAAAAGAACAAATCATTAATAATTCGTGCGTCCGTATTACAGATGCTAGATACTGGGAAAATGGTTGGGGTATTTTTGACGCTTCAAAATCGCCAGACAAGGATATTGTAAATGCCCAACAACAAATTTTCGGCATTTTAGTGACCATCGCTGTTCTCAACAGCATACTACTTGTTATGAACTTGTGCGGTTGTGTTGAATGTAGTGTCCCAAACGAACCCGGTAATTGCTTGGGATGGTTTGAGATACGATGGTATTTTTCTGTTATTAACACCGGTTTAACTATTAGCGTCGTCGCCTGGTTGTTTAGTATAGAGAATATTGGCGCTGATTACAACGTGGAAAACAACATCTACTTTGAAAAATATAATATTATCGCGATTGCAATCGCGATGCTTGTAATTTCAATTGTCGACGTACTGGTCATCGTATTCGAGTGGTACAATTTCCCTTTACACTGGGGTTATGATGATAATGGAGACTACTTTTGTTGGAATTTAAAAGAAAACCTAAAAATAGCGCGGTTTAAAGCACACTTGAAAAATGGTATTAACGCTGTGGATGTGCCACAGGACGAAACCCTCATGACGGACAACCCATTGCGCTTTTAACGGACCGCCTTGGGAGATGTATACATCCACAAGTTGATGAACCATCTTCTTATTGGGACGAAAACATGCAGATGATAGCCAACGAGCAGTTGCCACACACAATGCGTTTGTATTGTGCGTGGAATACGTACCGCGACCGAAAATTAGCAAATTGGTTATTCTTTGCACCAAATCATATTTTCAAATTACCACACGAAAAGTCGTTTTTAATCGCACAAAACAAACAGAAGTGGTTGCTTTATATGTCAGATTCTTCAGAATTACATTTGACATGTCCAGGTAAACCTACTATTGTCTATAGTAGTATTGTAGACATACACGGCGACATTAAATAAAATTACGACATATTCTTTTTTCCATTTGAATAGTCACTGATGTACAAAGCATGTTTTCAGATAAACAACTCGAAGAAATCTGGCGCAAGGCTCGAGACGTTTCGTCCCATTTTCCAGTGACATACGAGAATCTATTTGGCCACGAGCGTCTGGCGGTGTTGCCAGAATTGCGTGAGCCAGTACAAAGTACATTGCACGCCATTTTGCAACAAAACGTGCCACCCAGGACGAATTGTGTGTACCAACACTGTTCGGGCACCCTCTCGGTCACTGGACAATGTTCTGAAAAGTGCGAACAATCAGGCGTTAATGCTGTACAAGACATTGTGGAATGTATTAATTGTGACTCGTACGGGTTTCCATGTTCTACTTGTAATTGCAACATCTTTAGAAAACAATTAAAGCCGAATCTAGAAGACTATTGATGTAATCTGTATACCTACCGCCGGCGCACTTGGTAGTAGATTTCTAAGATTTTCTGAGGTTTGATGTCGCGCAGCGCCAAATTATTGTAGATTTGATTTTTATCTATTGTGTAACCATCAAAATGTCAACCGACGTAATCCGAATTTTAATTTGATTTAAATCAAAATGTCAACCGATGTGCTCCGAATTTTAATTTGATTTAAATCAAAATGACGAACATCGTTTGTGTTTTATGTTATGATAATTATTGTGTTGCCATCGACCTTGACGCATTGAAAGATTGTCCGCCAGTACTTGGTCGCTTCATGGGCTTGGGAGATGGATTTGCACCACCTGAAGTGGATGAATTGGGACGCTTCACCTTTGTTGCGAAATTTGGGATAATACGCGACAGATTTTTGGATTGTCTGGCATTCGTTCGATGTGGCCGTGTCAATGATATTCATCAGCTCATGGACACGTTCAATGTGCTTGGTGGATGTGACGCGCTCGATAAATGTTACCAGAATATACTGAAAGACTCGCGAGAAGAAAAAGCACGGTTGAGAGAGGAACAGGAACAAAGGAAACGGAATCCTATGACACCACCAGAAAATATGTTAGGACTCTTCGAGTTCCAAGCGCATCCAACTGTTTGGACAGTCACAGAAGGCTGGGAAGCTACTATGTCCGTCGCAGAGACGCCACACATCTTCTGGTGGCGTAAGCGAATTTGATTCCAATTAAAATTCTTGTAGATTTTCTAAAATTTGATTCCAATTAAAATGTTCTGAGATTTTCTAAAATTTGATTCCAATTAAAATTCTAAGATTTGATTCCAATTAAAATGTTCTGAGATTTGATTCGAATTAAAATTTGATTCGAATTAAATTTTCTGAGATTTGATTCCAATTAAAATTCTTGTAGATTTTCTAAAATTTGATTCCAATTAAAATGTTCTGAGATTTGATTCGAATTAAAATTTGATTCGAATTAAAATTCTGAGATTTGATTCCAATTAAAATGTTCTGAGATTTTCTAAAATTTGATTCCAATTAAAATTCTTGTAGATTTGATTCAAAAATATTAGTTCAAACAACTATAGTATGTTACTCATATTCTAAATTGTTTTTAGAATATGAATATAATCAATAAAAGGAAATGAAATTAATATTTACAATCGCGATTTTAGCACATGGTGTACTTGGTAGTGGTGATAGACCAACTACCGAACAAAGACTAGTAGGAAATGGAATAGCTGAGAAAAGACACTTAGCGGTAAACAAAATTATTGATTGTATTTCAGCCTATAAAACTCATGCTGTAGCAGACGGTGTTACTGTCATGAAAACTGCTTGTTCGTGTGCTGCTGATACTGCAGACAGTGGAGTTAACACAGAATGCGCTGCTGTAAAAACGACAATCAAAGAGTTTGCTGTAGCGACTGGGGACTGTGTTGACGCTACTGTTTGTACTGAGGACAAAACCACCGCAATCATTGAAGAAATGCTTCTAACAAATCCAAGATTACTGAATAAGATCAACACCGATTATCCTGTCGATTATTCTAGTGTTAATGGTATTACGGCTGCAGTCGAAGCTATAATTGGAACCGATGCTGGAGATATTAAAGAGTATCGTACCGAACGAGCAGCGGACGACATTGCAAAAGCCATTGACATTTGCCGTCGAACTCGAGCTGGGAGCCTTAAACCACCACTACCAGACGCAGCTCCAAGCGTCAAAACTGCATACAATGACGCAGCACCTAAAAGTACTGCTCAAAAGAAGACATGCTCAACAACACTCGATGTTGGCGGGGAAGTAGCCGGGAGAACAGACGTTAAAGAAGCATACGAATTAGTCAAAGGTGAAACACCGGGCACAGCTACAAATGCAGATATCCAAGCCGCGGTGTTCGATGCAGCGGACAAACTTATTGCGGAAGAAGCTACAAAATGTAGTAAGGACAACAAACCCAGTGCAGATCAAGGAGTCACTAATGACAAAGTCACTAAAGATACGGCACGTCAAGATTGTGTTGCTGCTCTCACTGTCCGCTACGAAGCTATAACTGGTAAATCAATGGATGATGTTGGACTCAAGAACGTTTTATCAAAAGGTGCATCTAAAGAAGTCGGATATGAAGTCAAAGCATGTGTCGATTCCATTGCATCCACCGTGACTGGTGCTGCGAAGGCGTTGGCTGGTAAAGTATGTCGAACTGGTGATGCAGCTAAAAAAGCATTGGCTGATGCAATGGGTCAAGATGCTGCCGATATTACAGACACAGATGTTGTCAAAGCAACCAGGGAGGGTGCGAAAGAAACAGGTGTCGCCGCCATGAAAGCTGGGAAAACTCTGTCAGAGGCAAGAGCCGACATTGCTGCCACGACTGGGAAATTAACTGGGTCATCATGTGAGGCAAAGGCAACATGGACAAAAGATTGTCTTACTGACATTGACGTCAAAAAAATGATTGAAAAGGAAGCAGGTGAATGTATGAAAACCAGTATTGCATCTTGTAAACAAGTTGCTGTTGATGTTGCTACTTGTGGTGCCACGTCTCTTGCCGTCAAAGCCGACCTTGCTGGTTGCAGAGGTGTCTCCGCTGTTGAATTAACAGATACTGATGTGAAAAAAATGGAAAAAAAATCAAATTCTAGAGATATTGCTACTGCTATCAAAAACAGAGCAAGTGGAACGTCAAAAGAAGATGGTAAGTAGGCCTGCCGCCGGCACAAACAACATAGTGTTCACACAGTGTGAACACAGTGTGAACGTATACTAATATTTCTCTTTCTTATTTTCTCTTTCTTATTTTCTCTTTCTAGCTGCTGCTGCCGCCTGTCTTGTAGTCAAAGGGTCTACCTGTTCTAAAGCAGACATAGCTATCAAGAGTAAGCGAGGCGCTGCTGTCGATATGGCCGAGACTGCTGCTGCGTGCAAAGAGGCGGGGGAAGCTTCCTGTGACGCGCTCATTCAAGCATCTTACGAAGATATGACTGGTAAAACATACAGTAAAAAGGACGCAATTAAACTTTTAAAAAGGGGTGCGAAATCTGCAATGGCTGAAATGATGGCAGCTTGTGAAGCAGTTGGCCTTGAAGAAAGTATTTGTTTCACCACTGCCAAAAGTGCCGCCAGTGACGGTGCTGATACCATCACTGGTGCTGAAGTGTCTATTTGTAAGGCAGACTCGGTCGTGCAAACCGTCCAAAAAAAATGTTCTGACCCTGAAGAAAAACCAGAAATGAAACAAGCACTTGCTGCAGCTTTGGGTAAAGATGCTGCCGATGTCACAAAACAAGATTTCAAAAAAGCTGTGATTGATGGTGCCAAGGGCGAAGTCTCTCTTGGTCTTGATTCTTGCATTGAGATTGCTGCTAACAAGGCAGCACGTGCAGCGTGTTTGGACCCTACCAGTGTGGAAGGTCAAGCTATTTACGATGAAGTCAAATCTACTTCAGGGAAACCAGAGATGACAAACGACCAAGTCAAACGATTTATTAAAAAATCAGCTATCAAAGGAGCTACTGAAAAGATGGACGCACGCGTGGAGTCCGCCGCTGAGAGTACATGCATTGCGAAGGCGACAACTTCAATTTCGGCCTGTGGTGCAGTGACAGCTTTGAACGATGCCACTGCATGTGATGCCGTCAAGACAAGTGCCAATGCTGTAGCTTGCACTTATACAACTTTAAGAATGCAAGGAAAAGCAGACCTAATGAAGGCACTTGGTAAAGAGGATGCGACCGAGGACGAAAAGGAAAGAGAATTCAAAAAAGTTATCGTTGGTGTCGCTGGAGATGAAATGGAAAATTGCATGACAGCAAAGACCATCAAAAATGCTGCTGCCCGCACAGAGTGTCGTACATCCACCAAAGATAAATTGACCACCCTCACTGGTGAAACAGTGTCAGAAGCTAAAATGCAAAAAGATGTCGTCCGTGCTGCCAAGAGAAAAGTTGGTGGCGACGTCGAGGCATGTCGCGAGGCCAACGTGGCAGATGCTGTAGAACTTGCAAAATGTGGAGACCCCAAAAATAATGCTGTGCTCAAACAAAAATTGAAAGATATGACTGGAATGAAAGAAATTAGTAATTTGAAAGCTGCTAAAATGATCAAGGAAGGAGGTGAGTCCGAAGTTTTGGGTTGTATGGAGGATTGTACCGATGTGGACCGCCAAGTATGCAAAGCAACTGCTTTGGCTTGTTTGAAAGGAGCAGTTGGTGAGAAGAAAAGTGGTAGTGATGTTCTATGGCCAAAAAAAGAAGACCTTCAACTGGCATTAAAGAAAGGTGTTGCAACCGAAGTCACTGATGTTATCCTGGCATCCGACGCGAACAGCGTATTGGTAGCCAAGAAGACTGCAGCAAAAAAAGCAAAGAAAACTGGTTACTACACTGACGATGCCGCAGGTAATAAGAAACTTGCTCGTGATACTGAGAAACTTGTAGAAAAGGGTAAGCGTCAACATCTCGCTGCTGTCTTATCCTCATGTAATGATTTGTCGGGTACGGATGCTAGTAAACGTACAGCCTGTAAAGTAACAGCCAAAGCAGCCAAAGCTGATATTGATGGTGTTCCAGTCGAAGATGTCAAAGAGTCCGCTCTTGCCATGGACTTGAAAAAGGCAGAAGTCTCCGACCTCAGTGCTGGAATTGATGCATGCATGGACAACGCTGCTTTCTCCGCCGACAAGGTTGTTTGTAGAACAGAAGCAAAAGATGCGGCTGCCAATGCTCAAGGTAAAACAGTAGGAACCGGTCGTCGTCTGGTAGAGATGGAAAAAGGCAAATTGGAAGCAATGTTGAAAGACGGTGCAGTCGAGAGTTTGGCTGGTAGGACTGAAGCAGCCTTCGAGGAGGCCAAGGAAACTCGTGACGCACTCGAGTTAACAGGTAGCAACACCGACAAACTAGCAGCTGATAATGCACATCTCGCATATTATACACTAGCTAAACGCAAGGAACGCGCAGCTAGGTCTTTAATGAAAGATATTGTTGATTTAAAGGATGGCGAAACGGAGCGTCGTGAGGAAGATGCCGCCGTTGAGTTAGTCATCGAAACCATGAAGGCATGCAAGAAAGGAAAAGACGCAGATTCCTCTCTTCCTGATTACACAATAGACGAGAAAAAAGATTATATCAAAAAAGAAATCAAAAAAATCAGACCTAATACTGAAGGCGCAGCCGGTTCAGAGACGATGTTGGTTGCCGCAACAGACCCCCTCAAAACTTTCGTGGTCAAGATTACTAAAAAAGCAGGTGCCAAAGAATTTGTGGACAAAGTCAAGGCATGTCGTGAAGCCGCGTCAGATTTGAGTTCAGCGAAAACAATTGCTGGATGCACAGACAAAGACCTCCGAGAAGCTGTAAAAGATGCAAAGGGAGTAAAAAGTACATGCATCGAGAAAGCGACCACTTCAATCCCGGTCGACGCCACTCTTTGTAGTGTAGTGACAGCGTTGGACGATGCCACTGCCTGTGATGCCGTCAAGACAACTGCGGATGCCAATGTTGTAGCTTGTACATTTGACGATGGTTCTGACGATTCATCAGCTCGTCGCGCCATCAGAAAAGCTTTTGTAGATAGACTTGAAAGTGTAGTCAAAGTAAATGATGACCAACCAGGACGCAGACTTACAGGAGCACTCGACACTAAACCTACCAGTGACCAAGAAACCAAAGATGTTTCAGAATTATTGGGCCGTAAGGATATGGTCAAAAATGATGAAGATGATGCAATCGCTGAATACATTGGTGATATGAAAAAATACTCAACAGCAGACACTGATGTTGAAAAAAGAACACAAGCGAAAGCAGCATATGCCAAAATCAGACCAATTACTAAACCGACACGCGACGTTGAGGAGGAAATTGATGAGGTTTTTGAAAAAAGTTGTTTGGATGACCTCGATGATGCTGCTGCTTGCGACGATGTTGACAAAGCTGCTTGCGACGCTGAAGTCAACACAGTGCTCATGGAAAAACTTGGAAAGAAAGCAGAAGCCATTGATGCCAAAAAAAATCAATTGGCAATCCTGACTGCTGCCCGTGCAGGTGCAGACCACACAAAATCCAACGCAGGAACAGTCACTGAAGCAGCCACTGAAGCGAAAGAAATGGCCAAGTACAAAAAATGCGGCGGTGTTGAAAAAAATGATGTTATCAAAGCTAAAATCAAAAAAATTCGCGACATGTATCTTGCTGACAAAGAAATTATTATCAAGAAAAAAAACAGCATCGATGTTATTGTTTCTTATATCGTGACTGGTAATGGTTGCGATGCTACAAAAAATGCGGAGGCCACGACCAAAATGAAGGCTACTGGTGCTGCTGACTTTGACAGTGTTGAACTCGCTGATAAAGAATCTATAATCAAAGGTTCAGTTGTTGTTGAAGGTTCAGTAAAGAAATGCAAACTTAAGTTTGTTGCCAAAAAGGTGGGAACTGACACAGAGTTAGAGGCACTTGCTGACAAATTCACTGTAGTCGCGAAAATTGGTACAACACTCAGTGGAGGAAGACGTCTCACAGAAACTGATGCTGAAGTGTCCGCGACACAAACTACGGAGATTGAGACCAGTACAGCTACGACGGGTCAACCAACGACGGGTCAACCAACGACGACAGCCCCAACGACAGCAGCCCCAACGACGGTTGCACCTACAACGGTTGATGCACCAGCACCATCCACTGATATCATCATGTCTGCTGCAAATGTTCTTAGCGTAGCGGAAGCCACAACGACTACTTTAGTTGCTGCGTTTGTCCTTGCATTATTGATGTGAATCAGCGAAGCGGCCGAATAATCCGAAAAAAAATAATAAAAATAGACTTTATTAATCCGAAAAAAAATAATAAAAATAGACAACGGCACTTAAACGGATAATGCAAATAAGACACATCTTTAATTGCGGACTCTTTGAGAAGTCCATTTTTTTACTTAATATGTATATTGTATTTCTTCAACTCTTTTTTCATCATAAATAAAGTGACCTTCTTATTCGGAAATTCTCCCCATTTTTTGCGCAATTTCTTGTCAATTTTCTTAGAAAGGCCGAAATCAATGATTTGCAATTCGTCGTTGACATTTAGCATCAAATTCAGAGCATTTCCGTCATTATGAAGAATGTCGATTTTATCTAATGTTTGCATAATATGATACAAGTCTTCTTCAAAGCGTTTGTTGCTTGTTTTTAACACGTCGACTAAACGGCACTGCATGGGCTCCATAAAGATACGCTTCTTCTCCAAATCTACGTGCATGACTTCCGGAGCAATGCCAGCATCGGCTGCGGCGGATTGTAAGTCGGCTTCAGCTTGAATACGCGCGGGTGATTTCGTCGATTTAAACTGCTTCATGGCCGCGCGCAGACCGTTGTTGAACTCGACGAGATGGACAACGCCTTGTGCGCCGTCCTGACCCAATTTTTTTATGACCTCGAAATCATCGCTCATTTTTTGAATAGGTCGTAGCTTTAAATACCCTGTGTCACGCGCAATGCCGCCGGCGATTGTTTTTACTCGCCGTCGCGTTCCGCGAAGCTATGCCGAATGGACGGCAAGTCAACTTGAATCGCAACGACCAGGTCAGTAGACGCGTGTAGACCGCTTCGCTAATTTAAGGAGTCCTCCGTTAGGTACCAATATGCGTTGTATACCATCTCAACCTCTTTCTCTTCTAACTTTCCTCCGTCAAGCGATGTGTTAGCTGCTCCCTGAATTGCGTTTCGTAGTCTTTCACGGATTAACTTTTTTTTGTCATTGTCGATTTCTTTGCCATCGTTGAGTTCTTTTGCAATTGTATACTTATTTGCTAATTCAGTGTCCACTAACTTCTTTGCAGTAACTAGCGCATCTACAATTTTTGTTGGAGCGTTCGCCGATTGTTGCTGACGCAAAGCTAAGGCGTCCGCCGCTTGTTGCTGACGCAAAGCTACGGCATCTTCTTTCTTTTTAACGTCCTTTTCTTGTTGTGCTGCAACCTTTGCTGCGTCTTTCTTTTTCTTTCTTTCTAATTTTTCTTTTATTTTGTTTTTCTTTCTTTCTAATTTTTCTTGGGTTTCTTCTAGTGTTTCTTTTTTGCTGAATGGATTCCTCCAATTTATTTCGGTGTCTTGAAATGGTGAGACCTCAACGTAATTATCCAAATGGTCTTCGCGTTGCACTGTCGATTCAGGTGTAAAATTGAACAATGGATGACCTCCAGCGTACTCGTTATCCACAACCGCTTTTTTTTCCTGAGTATTTTCTTTGAATAGAGACATTAATATAAACAAAATCAATAGTGTATTTATACTGTAAAAAATCTGTTTCGTGTTTTTGAAGCAGGTATCCATCGACTCTTACAAATCGAAGTATATGAGTAGTAGTAGTGCATGTACATGTGGACACTACTACTACTCATTGTTTCTGCATGGTCGTTCGATTATGATTGGCAACGTCTACACCAATGCATGACGCCGCAAGAATTATTTGATACTGTCGAAGATTACAAGGAAAATTTCCCATGTCAAGATTGCCGCGAACACTTTAACGAACTCATGCGAACGCACCCTTTTCCATTGGAAAATGTCCAAACAGAGTCTGACTGTCGAATATGGGTGTGGATTACGCGAAATTTCGTTAATGTGCGACTAAACAAGGACTGGCACCCTTTCGACGAAACTCTTTGCGACAGACCGAAAACCAATTGCCCGCGACATTAAATTTTCTTTTAGAAACAACCCTTGGGCCAACAAAACGAAAGTATTTACTTTCAACGTTGTTCGTTGATAAATGGATACATTTTGGGAATTCTGTTATGGAGTACGAAATATATTGAAATCAGATAAATCGAAATCAACCCCACCAAGATCAAATTCCCCGATCAGCCAGAGAGCCGAATCACCCGTGAATAAATATCACGACTGTGCTCATATGTGTTGCATACAAACAACGTTAGATGTATCAACATGGAAACATGTCCACATTAAAACACGTGTTTATTACTTGTGTTCGCAACACTGTTGGGACGAATGGTTGAATGATGATTCAGCCTGGTCTCCACTGCGTCATTTTGATACAGTGGGAGAACCTCCACCTCTCGTCTTAGAATAAACATATAAAAGCGGTCAAACAAATCCATCCTTACTGGTGGCGATCACGAACAATACTAACAATAAACGTTTGCAGACCACAAATACTCATATTTCCTTTTCTGTACAGTGCAGAAACATTGCAAAATAATACATTTATTTTTTTTTATTCATAAGATTACGTTTTCACATATTCACATACCCGACGAATGTCATTCAGACTACATTTGAAATATTCAATTCCGTTTTGAATGTCTTTATGAAAATTTTTGGCCTTGAGGTGTTGCAGAATGGAGTTCTCGACGTTAGAGATATTCTCTTTGTAAAAACAGGAATAGACCATTTTGGGTGTGACGTTTGCTGTTTGTGATCGGTATTTTCGACGTTTCATTGCCCATTCACTACGATATTCTTCATTGAGTTGTATTTTGTCGTATTGTTCATCTGATAATTCGGTCAAAGCCTTGGAAGTGACTTCAACCTTGCCAACTTTTAGGACCAAGCTTTGATCCGGGTCGAATGGCTGCGTCATGTTCCAAAATGGGCCGACTGTTGGAATATCGTCTTTGACTATGAGTTGGTCTGCATGGCAATACTTGACGTAAATGACACCAGGGTGGACCCCACCACTTGATGGGGGTGTTTCAGCACCAGCACCACTGTCACTGCCACTGCTGCTGCCACTGTCACGGATGTCTTGAGGTGTTTCAGCACCAGCACCACTGTCACTGCCACTGCTGCTGCCACTGTCACGGATGTCTTGAGGTGTTTCAGCACCAGCACCACTGTCACTGCCACTGTCTTGAGGGTCACTGCCTTGAAATGCGTGTGTGCTGCCGTCGCTGTGAGGACTGACTTGAGGGTCACTGCCTTGATGTGTTTCTGCACTGCCACTGATGTCTTGAAATGCGGGTTGAGTCCTGTGAGTTCGTGGTTTTTTTTTTTGTGCACTTATGACGGAAGTGGCAGCTCTTTTTTTGGAATTGGATGAAGTTGATGTGCCATCTTTTGAAGAGTTGGAGGATTCCTTCGCGTTTTTCAGTCTCTCCTTTTCTTTTTTTTCTTGTTCTCTTTTTTCTCTTTTTTCTCTTTTTTTTTTTTTTTTTTTTTTTTTTTTTTTTTTTTTTTTTTTTTTTTTTTTTTTTTTTTTTTTTTTTTTTTTTTTTT
>Ga0115560_1001104_pt1 | contig 19585 bp, 15 predicted proteins | sample COGITO_mtgs_1105_5_FD_87278 | JGI IMG/M metagenome (GOLD analysis project Ga0115560, IMG submission 87278) | Pelagic marine microbial communities from North Sea - COGITO_mtgs_110509 | ecosystem: Environmental > Aquatic > Marine > Epipelagic | place: Germany:Helgoland, sampling site Kabeltonne... | reverse complement strand
TTGGAGTGAAATTCGTTTTTAACAAAGCAAGTGAGCAGTTTTTGGGTATCAATACATTTGGAATAAGAATGCGTCACGAGTTATTTGATAATTGGCTAACTCAATCAAAATCAATTGATTTTGTAATGGAGCATCTGGAGGATGCTAACTTCGATCCTGAGTTGTACAAACAATATGGAAGCGAAATAGTGAGTGCCTACAACCAGCAATTCGAAAAAAAAATACAGCTTAAGAAAAAGAAATGGGCAAGAATATTTTCATAGTGACTTTATGCTTGGTGTTATCCAAAATTGCACTGGCTCAGCCCGCAGTTGATGGTTTCATGAAAGGAAAAGGCAATTTGGATTTGGTTGGAGGTGTAAACTTCGATACCTTTTCTAAATACCATGCTTTTAATGGCTTAGTTCCGGTAGGTCGATCGACTACAAGCGCCAGTATTTTTGCTGCAGCGGGGATCACGAATTGGCTCGATGCACAAGTAAACCTTCCGTACGTAATGACTGCTTCCAATTGGTCAAACTTGCAAGATGTTTCACTTTTTTTGAAAGCTAGGTTATTAAATAAATCATTAAATAGAGGAACATTCTCCACCTTAATTTCAGGTGGATTCAGCACTCCAATTTCAGATTACCCAACTCAAGGATTAAATGCAATTGGGCAGCAAGCAACGGCAGTTGATGCACGATTGATAATGCAGTATTTTGCAAACTCTGGCTGGTTTGGGATGCTTCAAGGTGGAATCACAAGTCGGTCTAATCCAACACCAACTTCAGCTCCCGTTGCGGCAAAAATCGGAAAAGCTGCAGAAAATTATTACTTCGACATTTATTATGATTTTCAAAATACAGAAGGTGGTGCAGACTATCTAGACGGAACAAATCCAGCATTTACAAGTCTGGGAGTATCTTATCATAAATTAGGAGGAACTTTTTATAAGCCGTTTAGCAGCGGAAAAATGGGTTTAGCTTTTGGCGCTTATGCTGTTTTGGCAGGGCGAAATGTTGGGCAATCTTTTGGTGGAAGTGCTGCGTTTATTTATAAAATGAAATACTTGAAAAATGAGTAGTGTAAATCAAAAGAACCTGCTGAATACAGTAGGAGTTCCAGCTGGATTAGTACTCAGTTTTTTGGGGTTAGCTATCTTGATATTATCTTGGCTAGGCATAAGTCTTTCCCCTATATTTCTTTGGCTGTGCTTAGGGAGTTTGCTTACAGGTATGATGGTATTTGGGGTGTCAACTTATGCAGGTGAATCGGACGGAATAAAAAACAATGGAATTTGGACCAATAGCCTTACCAATAGAGGTTTATTAGCTTGGGTCAGTGGAGTAGTAATTACTGGATTTTATATTGAACTGTATTGGTATCCAGAACTTCTAGGTTTAAATAGCGAAGGAGTCAACACTGGAATGATTGCTTTTTTCGATCCTTTGAGTTATGCAATTAAAGGAGCTCCGGCCAGTCAATGGTTTGTTTACGGTACCATTTACACCATTTGTATTGTAGGCTTGGGAGTTAAGTTTGTTTTCAAATACATTCATAACCGCTATCAATTGTGGAGAACGATTTCGGTAATGGCGGCTCAGTTGTTTCTTGCTTATTTTATTCCGGAAATATTAGAAGGGATGAACCAAGACCAGCCATATTTCGCGAAAGATTTAAAGTATTTCTGGCCACTCAATTATTACTTCTTTGAAGATTGGCATCTAAATAATATGACGGACCAAGCTTCAGGCGCAATGGGCATGTTTTATATGGTTTGGGGAATTCTCGGTTTTACACTTTTGACTCCAATTATCACCTATTTCGTAGGCAAGAGGTGGTATTGCAGTTGGGTATGTGGTTGCGGAGGCTTGGCTGAAACTGCTGGTGACCCATTTCGTCATTTGTCTGATAAAAGCATTAAATCTTGGAAGCTTGAACGCTGGCTAATTCATGGAGTTTTGGTATATATAAGCGTGGTAACTGCGGTAGTATTGTATGCCTATTTTACGAATTCAAGTTCATTTTTGGGGCTCGATGTCTATACTTATTTCAGAAGACCGTACGCATTTCTTATTGGTGCTGCTTTTTCGGGAATAATTGGGGTTGGATTTTATCCATTATTAGGCAATCGAGTGTGGTGCAGGTTTGGTTGTCCTATGGCTGCATATATGGGAATCGTGCAACGTTTTAAGTCAAAATTCAGGATTACAACTAATGGCGGTCAATGCATTTCTTGCGGCAACTGCTCTGTTTATTGTGAGCAGGGAATTGATGTTCGCTCCTATGCTCAAAAAGGGCAAAATATAGTTCGTGCTTCTTGCGTTGGTTGCGGAGTGTGTTCAGCAGTTTGTCCGCGTGGAGTTTTAAAATTAGAAAATGGGCCTGAGGAAAATCGTGTAAACGATAATCCAATTTTGATTGGTCATGAGAAAACAGAATTAAATAAAGAGGTGATTTAGGCTGAATGAAAAAGTATTGGATACTTATGTTGGTTCAATCGATATTGATTGCCGCAGCAATTATTAACAGCTCTTTTAAGCCGGAAGTTTTAGCAGTTAATACCCTAGCAACAACTGATTGGTCCCTTACTCCGATTTATAGTAAAACTTATTTTGATAATGGTGTGCTCAAAGCAGAGGGTAGGTTGTTGGATAGTAATAAAATTGGCTGGTGGAACTTTTATTACTCGAATAACAACATAAAGAAGAAAGGGGCCTATTTGAAAGGAGAGAAACATGGTTTTTGGAAAACTTTTTATAAAAATGGTCAAACTGAATTACTATTAGAATGGAATCAAGGTCTAAAATCCGGTTGGGCAAAAAGGTATTTTGAAAACGGTAAATTGAATTGGGTCGGTGAGTTTAAAGACGATCAAAAAACGGGACTATGGAAATCCTTCTACTCAAACGGAGAACTTAAAGAAACGGGATTTTTTTCTCACAACACGAAAGTGGGCTGGTGGAGGTTTTGGGATGCAAATGGTAATATTTTAGAAGAAGGCGATTACGCAAATAACCAAAAAAACGGATTTTATAAAACGTTTTATGCAGATAGTCTTCTAAAGACAGAGGGCTATTATTTTAACGACGAACCAACTGGAGAATGGCGTTATTATAAAGAAGATGGTAGATTCGATCAAGTTATAAAAATTGAAGATGACGAATAAGCCTGCCGATATTTCAATTGCCGTTGTAATTCCTGCTTTTAACGAAGAAAATGCAATTGGAAAGGTACTAAATGATATTCCGAAAGAATGGGTGGATGGTGTTGTTGTGGTGGATAATAACTCTTCTGACTCCACTAAGGAAAAAGCAAAAGAGTATGGCGCAATTGTTCTTGAAGAACCCTTTCAAGGTTATGGAGCCTCCTGTCTATGCGGAATAAATTATTTGATGGATCAAGATATAGTAGCAGATATTATTGTTTTTCTTGATGCTGACTATTCTGATTTTCCAGAAGAACTCCCCAAAATAGTAGAGCCAATATTGACTCAGCAAATGGATATGGTTATTGGATCAAGGGCCTTGGGGAACAGAGAGCCCGGCTCAATGACTGTTCCTCAAATTTTTGGCAATTGGTTGGCAACGAAACTACTGCGTGTATTTTTTGGTGTCAGTTATACAGATTTGGGCCCATTTAGAGCGATAACAACAAAAGCATTAAATAGCTTACAAATGCAAGACAAAACCTATGGTTGGACAGTTGAAATGCAAGTGAAAGCGGCTAAAATGAATTTGAAAACTACCGAAGTCCCAGTGAATTATAAAAATAGGGTGGGGGTTTCAAAAATATCAGGAACGGTTAAAGGGACTGTATTGGCAGGCTATAAAATAATTCAAACCATATTCAAATACGCTTAATATGCTTATTCTAGTTTGGGCTATTATCATCATTTATGGAGTGCTAAGCTGCTTCATTTTCCTGTATTCGCTAACGCAGCTTACGCTGACTTTGAACTATCGAAAAGCGAACAAAAATAAGGGTGCGCAGCCATTGAAAAAGCTGGACAAGTTTCCAATGGTCACGATACAATTGCCCATTTTTAATGAACAATACGTGAGTGAACGACTAATCGACGCCACTGCGAAAATTGACTACCCTAAAGATAAATTAGAAATTCAAGTATTGGATGATTCTACTGATGAAACCTTTGAACTTATTGCTAATAAAGTAGGTGCTTTGCAGCAAGACGGGTTTAATATTAAACACATACACAGGGTAAATCGACAGGGGTACAAAGCTGGAGCATTGTCAGCAGGATTGGCGATTTGTGAAGGTGATTATGTCGCTATTTTCGATGCTGACTTTATACCATCGCAGAGTTTTTTAATGGACAGTTTGATCCATTTTACACAAAACAAAATAGGATTGGTGCAAACCAAGTGGCTGCATCTGAATAAGAACTATAATTTCCTTACCCGAATGCAGGCCTTTGGTTTAGATGCTCATTTTACGGTTGAGCAAGGTGGACGGAATGCAGCAGGACATTTCATTAACTTTAATGGAACTGCTGGAGTTTGGAGAAAAGAGTGTATAAATGATGCCGGTGGCTGGGAATCCGATACGCTAACCGAAGACTTGGATTTGAGTTATCGGGCTCAACTAAAAGGGTGGGAGTTTAAATACCTTGAAGGAGTTGGTTCACCTGCTGAATTGCCTGCTGCTATGAACGCGCTTAAAACGCAGCAGTATCGTTGGAATAAAGGAGCCGCGGAATGTGCTGTAAAGAATTTGGATAAAGTAATTAAGTCAAAAGACGTTTCGAATTCAACAAAAGTTTATGCAATTTTTCACTTGATGAACAGTTTTGTTTTTGTTTGTATTCTTCTTACTGGCTTACTTTCAGGGCCTTTAATGTACATTAAGAGCATATATTTCGAATTTGGATATCTGTTTCAACTAGCAGCGTTTTTCTCACTGAGTTTTGTTTTCCTCGCCTTTTTTTATTGGACATCAACTGCAATGAATTATGAGAATAAGACCAAAGGTTTTTTGAAATTTATTGGTTCTTTTCCAATTTTTCTTTCAGTATATATGGGGTTATCCTTACATAATGCGCTGGCGGTTTTTGAGGGTTATGCAGGTAAAAAAAGTCCTTTTGTACGAACACCTAAGTTTAATTTGATTAAAAATGATGGAGTATGGAAAAACAACAAATACATTTCAAGGAAGATTAATCCATTAACTTATGTTGAGTTGTTTTTGTCCCTTTATTTTATAGCTGCAATAGGCATTGGAGTATACCTTGGTGATAGTGGATTAATGCCTTTTCACCTTATGTTAGCCTTTGGCTTTGGGGTTATAGCTTTCTTTTCAGTAGTTCACGCTAAACGTTAGAAGCCTTAGATTTTCTGTGCAATTATAATTAAGCGATCACTGGTATCTCGATTAAACGTATCTAATTTGTAGTTTCCAAAACTATGAGTGATTTCAAGTTGACTTTGGGCGAAAAGTTGCTCCAGCTCTTTTTTTGAAAATGCAGTTACTTGTTCAGTAAAACTGTAGTCTCTATTATGGTCATTGAATTCAATTTTTTTGTGAATCACATTGTCCTCAAATGTTTTAGTGATTTTAAAAAGTATCCCTTCAATTTCTTTTTCCTCGTATGGAATCAATTCATTAACCACCTTCACTGAATTTAAAAAATCCAGCACGAAATATCCTTTACTTTTTAAGTTCTTGGCAACTGCGTCTAGTACTTTTTGATTATCACTTTGATCGTTGAAGTATCCAAAGCTCGTAAATAGGTTAAAAACATAGTCAAATGCTTCAGTGCGGAATGCTTCGCGCATATCATGAACAGCGAAGTGCAAGTTTTCGTCCGCCATTTTTGTCGCTTCAGTTATTGAATTTTCTGATAAATCAATACCGGTAACATCATATCCCAGTTGATTAATGATCAAGGAATGACGACCTTTTCCACAAGCTACATCTAAAATTTTTGAATTTGATGTTGGATTTAAATGGCCAATCAGGTTTTTAATGAAAAACGTTGCCTCGTTTTCATCGCGATCGCGATAGAGCAGGTGGTAATACGAAGTATTGAACCAATCTGAAAACCAATTTTTGTTACATTTTTCCATAAAAAAAGCTCCCCCATATTGGGAGAGCTTTCAAAAGTAATTTCTTAAAGTTGTAATTACTCGATTACAGTCATTTCTTTTACAAGATGACCAGCACCGGCAAATTTGTCGATAATAAATAAGGTGTATCTGATATCTACTGAAATAGTTCTTTGTAGGTTTTGCTCAAATGCAACATCACCACTCATCGCTTCCCAGTTACCGTCAAATGCAGTACCAATAAGGTGTCCTTCAGCATTAACTACTCCGCTACCAGAGTTTCCTCCGGTAATGTCATTGTTAGATAGAAAACATACTCTCAATTCTCCATCTTTACCATAACGACCGAAGTCTTTGTCCTTTATCATTTTGATTAATTTGGAGGGAGCATCAAACTCTAAATCACCAGGAGTATACTTTTCAAGAATACCTTCTGCGGTTGTGTAATACTCATAAAACACTGCATCACGTGCCTCGTAAGGAAGTATGTTTCCATAAGTCAATCTCAACGTTGAATTAGCATCTGGGTAGTATGACTTGTTTGGATTCATTTGACGAATTGCATCAATATACAAACGCTCTGCCTTGGCGATATCCATACTTGCTTGCTGTCTAGCCGGAACTACTGTATTGTAAAAGTCATCCCAAACTGCTTTTGAAATTTTAAATGCTGGATCTTTCAATATGGATTTCGCATTTGCTTTATTTAGAAAAGCTTCCATTTTATCTTCATCATCAAACATTGATTTCTTAGCTACCCATTTAGCCAATTTCATATAATCACCTTTTGATTTTTTAATCAAGGTTTGAAAATACTCAGGACGATCAGCCTCAGGAATAGCTTCTGCATACATTTCGAATATTGCAGCCATTACATTGATATCAACTGCTTTATTGTAGTTTTTAAAGTGTTTTGCGTTTTGATCTTTTAATTTTTGAGTCATTTCATCGATCACTTTTGGATCGGTATCGTCCTTCTCAAGCATTGCAGCAAATTTCCCGTAATTACGAGCCAACGCACTCATTTCAACTCCTTGAGAAGCAAACCCTTCTACAAAAAAGTTATACTTAGTTTGGCTAGACTTCATTGCCTCAAAACCATTCTTATATAAACTCAACACTTCTCCGTACTTCGCTTTTCTATCTGAATTTGCGGTTGACCATTTTTCGAAATCAGCTTCTTCTGAACGTTTTTTATCAGCAACACCAAGCGAATTCAGCGCTTTTGTCATACCAATAAAGTTTTTCCAATAATTACTTACACCTGCATGCTTGCTTGCGTATTGAATTTGAATCGCTTCACTAGAATTCATTCCTTCTTCGTACAAGTCTAGTTTAGTTCTTCTTAATTTAATTCGATCTGGGTAGTCAACATTCACCTTATGGTCTACACCAAAAGAACTCATGTATCGATCTGTTCCACCAGGAAAACCGAAGATCATAGAGAAATCGTCTTTTTTAGTTCCTTTAATATTTACTGGAAGATGATGTTTAGGCGTGTAAGGAACATTTTCTGCGGAATATTGAGCTGGCTTGTTTTCTGCATTTGAGTAAATTCTGAACATAGTGAAATCGCCTGTGTGACGAGGCCACATCCAGTTATCGGTATCACCACCAAATTTCCCGATAGAAGAAGGAGGAGCTCCAACTAATCTAACATCAGGAAATACTTCGTAAACAAACATGTAATATTCATTTCCTGCAAAAAAACTTTTAATAACTGCTTTAAATCTTCCTTCTTCGCTATTCGCTTTTGAAAGGCTATCCATTATTGGCCGAGCAGCTTGAGCACGCTGTATTTCATTCATCGTATCGTTCATTGCTTCCAAAATCATTGGAGTAACGTCGTCCATATGGTGAAGAATGGAAATAGAAAATCCTGCTGGAATTTCTTCTTCTTTGGTCATTGCCCAGAAACCATCTTTCAAATAATTGTGTTCAGTGGTACTGTTATCTTGAATTACTCCAAAACCACAATGGTGATTAGTAATGAATAACCCTTGTTTTGAAACGATTTCTCCAGAACAAAAATTACGCGCCGGACTTCCCAATCCAACTATAGCATCCTTCAGTGATGCGTTATTTACACTGTAGATTTCTTCTGGAGTCAATTTGAGTCCAGCTTTCTGCATATCTACATAGTTAAGGCGTTTAACTAACATAGGTAGCCACATTCCTTCGTCAGCCTTTGCATTTGGCTGAAACATTAGCGCTATGGTAGCGCACAATAAAATTCCTTTTCTTAACATAATCCTTCTGATTTTTAAAACGTCGGCAAACATAGTGCTTTCATAATTGTACTTATAGAATAAAAGTCAAGATTGGTAATATGTTGTTATCAAAGGTCAAAACTTGTGATGGTGATAGGGCCTCAAAACCATATTTTTGTAGTAGACAGTCTGAGTGCATTGATTAATTTAAAGGAAATAACGAATAATACCCCTGATGAGGACTTGATATTTGTCTATCAAGGCGCTGTTAACGATGAAAGAGTAAAAAAATTACTTCAATTAACAGAAAGTGCACTTAATAAGCAAACCATAAAAACGAGTGTAAAGCGTAAAATTTTTAGAGTATTGATGGAAGCGATACAAAACTCCTACAAACACCAATGCGAGGTTGTGTTAGGCGACGATTCCTTTAAAGAAATAACTATGGTTTTTTTGCGTCAAGAGCAATTCTATGAATTGATTTTAGGTAATTATATCACAAATGAAAAGGTTGATGGCTTAAGAGCTAAAATGGATCAGATTAACGGCCAAAGTGAAAAGGAATTGAAGACAAGTTATCGAAATACATTGAACAATAACGCCCGCACTAAGGCAGGTGGAAGTGGTTTAGGATTAATGGATATTGCCAGAAAAACAGGAGAACCGTTAAATTATAGTTTTTCAAAAGTGAATGAAGATATTGCTTACTTCACCTTCACCGTAAAAATATACAAGGTTGAATAGTTTGGAAATAGAAGGTGGGTCAAAAACACCAACAGTTAAATTAGATGCTGAAAAAGGAACTATAGCGTTAAGTGGAAGATGTATTCCTGAAAATGCTGTTGATTTTTATAAGCCAATTTACGAGTGGTTAGATGAATACGCCACTGGACCCAAAGACAACACTACAGTTGAAATTAGATTGGAATACTTTAACACGAGTAGTTCTAAATGTTTGTTGGATGTTTTTAAAAAAGTGGAGCGCTTACAAAAAGACAATTCCAGTTCTGTAAAAGTGAATTGGTATTACGAAACTGATGACGAAGATATGTTAGAAGCTGGAGAGGATTATGATATTATAATTTCAATGCCATTTAATATGGTTGAAGTAGACGAGATATGAGACTAATAATTAAGATTTTACTCACCTTGGCGACTGTGTTTACCTTTACTAATGGTATTGCTCAAGTGAATTTAGAACCGCTAGAGAAAAAGGGATTTGAAGTTAAAAGTAAGCTTAAGCCTTATAAAAAGACGAATAATCAAGTGTTGAAACTAAAGATTAAGAACTCCACGGAAAAAAACCAAGAGTTAAATTTTCAGTTGTACTTATATGTTGATGGAAAAGCAGAAAGTATGAGCGAACAAAAAAGTGTGTGCTTAGCTCCGAATAAAAAGGTGAAGTATAGATTTTTATTCGAGCCTGAGAATAGTGGGGAGTTCACAGTAGAGCTAGAAAACTAAATGTTAAAGAAGTCGACTCCTGTCCTTCAGCAGGAGAATAGTTCATGAATCGGAATTTTTGTTTAGATGTTTTGGGTTTGCCTCATGGGTCTACCTTAGAGGATATTAAAAAGCGGTTCAGAGAATTGGCCTTGCAGTATCATCCCGATGTAAACGCGGATCCAGGCGCTAAAACTCAATTTATTAATTACCTCAAAGCTTATCAATACCTGCTAAATGAGGGCGACCAACTTTCAGATATGTATTCAGAATACAAATCTCAAGGAAGTAGTGCAAAGCAACCCCAAAATGCTACTGATGAATTTGAAGCTCGACAAAAAGTAAAAGAGCAAATGCGCCAGCGTGCTAGAGAGTATGCAGCTGCGCATAAAAAAGAAGCAGAGGAAATCGAAAAGCGAGTGCTCGTTACCCTTACAACGGGTTGGCCTTGGAAGGCAGTTCGAGTCGCAGCTGCGTTTTCCTGTTTGTTTGCTTTGGCTCTTTTATTTGATTATTGGCTCCCTTTTAAGCAAATAGGAAACAAAGTAGAGGCAAAAGTTTATTACGAATACTTCAATCGGAATACAATAATTTATGTTGATGGTGCTTCAGTGGATGTGCCTGAAAAGGTTCATTTGAAGGTGAGCCGAGGTGATACGTTTTTAGTAAACTTCACCGGAATGCTTCAAGAGTTTACAGGGTATAGTATAAGAAAAGCAGATGGGAAAATATTTCGATTTGATACTGAGTTTAACCTTTTTACTTTTTACCCTATTATTCCATTTTTCTTTCTAATTCCGGGCTTTCTCTTTTATTATAAAAGTAACTCTGTAGGGTTTTACATTCTCTATTTTGCAACCTGCACGGCCTATCCAGGTCTATTATTGCATCAGGCCTTGCGCGAAGAAAAACTGTTTCATTTGGTGACTTGGTTTCTAGAATAGCATAGGGTTTTTAAGTAATTATTAGATTTCGTTGGTTTTACCGATCGAACGCTTGAGTTTCGGTTAAATTTGCCGCCCTATTTTAACATTATGAAGGCATTAGAAGCAATTTCCCCGATAGATGGTCGATACACAAGTAAAACAGCAGCTCTTTCTCAATATTTTTCTGAATATGCGCTGTTTAAATATAGGGTTTGGGTTGAAGTGGAATATTTTATTGCCCTGTGTGAGTTGCCGCTTCCACAATTAGAAGGAGTTGAAAAATCAGTTTTTCCAGCACTTAGAAAAATGTATACTGAATTTACTTTAGAAGAGGCTCAGGAAATTAAGGATATTGAAAAGGTTACTAATCACGATGTAAAGGCAGTGGAGTACTTTATAAAGGATAAAATGAAAGCTTTAGGTTTGGAAAGCCATTCAGAGTTTGTTCATTTTGGATTAACCTCTCAGGACATTAACAATACGGCGAACCCGATGATGATTAGAGATGCCCTTGATGAGGTGATAAGTCCGAAAATTAGAGATATTGTGGATCAATTGGACCTTTTTGCTAAAGAATGGAAGGATGTGCCAATGTTAGCGAGAACGCATGGTCAGCCTGCTTCACCAACGAGATTGGGAAAGGAGATTCAAGTGTTTTCTGAGCGCATAAAAGAACAATTGGAATATTTGTACGCTATACCTGTAGCGGCAAAGTTTGGGGGAGCAACCGGTAACTTTAATGCGCATGTTGTAGCCTACTCTTCAATAAATTGGGCTGATTTTGGAAATTCATTTCTAAAAAATGCGTTGGGTTTAGACCGCAGCCAGACTACCACTCAAATTGAACATTACGATCATTTTGCTGCACTGTGCGATTGTTTAAAAAGAATTAATACCATTCTGATTGATTTTTCAAGAGACATTTGGACCTATGTTTCTATGGATTATTTCAAACAAAAGATAAAAGAAGGAGAAGTAGGTTCATCGGCAATGCCTCATAAGGTGAATCCTATTGATTTTGAAAATGCAGAAGGGAATTTAGGAATTGCAAATGCCTTATTCGAGCACTTATCTGCCAAACTTCCCATTTCAAGATTGCAGCGAGATCTAACAGATTCTACAGTTTTAAGAAACGTGGGCGTCCCTTTTGGAAATAGCTTGATTGCTTATGCGTCATTGATTAAAGGAATGGGTAAGTTGTTGCTTAATGAAGCAGCTTTAGAGCGAGACTTAGAGAATAATTGGGCGGTGGTTGCAGAGGCAATTCAAACGGTGTTGCGGCGAGAGGGCTATCCAAAACCTTATGAATCACTGAAAGCGCTGACGAGAAAAAACGATAAGATTACAGCGCAATCAATTGCTGACTTTGTTGAAGATTTGGATGTTTCGGCTGCTGTGAAAATAGAACTTAAGCAAATCACTCCGCACAATTATACGGGAATGCAAATGGTGGATTAGTACTTAATTGCTTCAGCCCCTTCATTACCAATAATTTCAATATTAACATCTGCAGGGTTTCCGTAATAATGCGCTACAGCAGACCCATGTAATGAAGTAGCGAAGTAATTCGTTACTGTTCCTTCGTGAATACCCGTACCCGTGGAATATATGTAGAGGTTTTTACTAATAAGATCTTTGCCATAAATATGTCCAACTCCATTGTTATTGTACTCGGTTCTATCGCTTTTTCCAGCAATGTTTACAGTTGAAGTGCCTCCATCCATGCTAATTTCAAATTGATTCATATCAATGTTTAGGTTGGTTTCAAGATCACAATTATCAATTAAAAGTGAGCAAGTTTTCCATTTTAACGTCCCTTCATTAACCAGTTTTCCTGGAACAGAGAACCTTGCATAAGATAGTGAGTCCATTTCAATTCTAATATCAACCCAGTCATCGTAGCCATTAATATTACTGCATTTGTTGTTGTTGGTTAGTGTGAATTTATTTTCTGACACTTCATACCGAAGCAAATCTATTATACCTTGATGCCCCTCAAAAGTTACTCTACTGTTTGTGCTTTGAATCAAGGTAATGTTGAACTTGCCTTCTATATCTAGTTCATTAAAAGGTTGCATCGGATGACTGTAGGTTTGAACAACCCCTTTTTTGTTTAAACACCTTTCACAACCAAGCATCAGGGTTAAAATTACAATAGAAAATGAGTAAATCAGTATTTTCATTTACCTTCTAAATTGATAACCTACACCTATTTCTAAATGGTCAGATACAGCCCAATGTGTATGCAGTGTAGTATTAATAATAATATTTTTTCCGAGCTTAAAACGGGTTCCAAATCGATGATAAAAAGGGTCGCCACGCTGTGTTTGGTCGAATAGATACGTTCCCCAGCCCGCTATAATTCCAAAACCACCAATAGTTTGCTCGTAAGAGACCATAATTCCCGATTGAAATGCAGTTTGATTCTGTGTTAGCGGGTTGCGCTCCATTAACTCTTTGAAAGCGGTATTGTAGAACATATCCCAGCTCCAATTGATTTTGTATTTGGCACTCCACAATCGGCTATAATTAAATTGCAATGCATAGGCTTCGTATATGTTTTGATCGTGAATGCTTATCGAGGTAAATCCTACAATTGGCATAACGGTAAATTCATTTTGCTGTTCAGGGACATAGGCTTTTTGCTCAAGTTTTGTAAGTCGTTCGGGTCTAGTTGTTGGCTCGTAAAATTTATGAAGAAACCCAATGCTCCATGTAGGAATATTGATACCTAAGTTGGGTCGTCTTATTCCGCTATTACTCCAATGATTAAATGCAGCACCAAGCAGAATTGCATTGGTTGGGTTTAAATAGATTTCAGATTTTATTTTGATAGAAGCAAACAGGTTCAGTTTTGATCCAATAGCGTTGTTTTTGTAATTATTTAATCGGTCAAACTTTTTCCCGACCCAGCCTAAGCCCCAACCCCAGCTGGTTTGAAGTCTAAATCTAGCAGTGCTAAAGATGGGAAGTAGTAAATAAGCATTAGCACCAAAAGCATTCCCAAGTAGGTCATAATTACCCGTTGAGGTGTACAATAAAGAAACTCCAAATGTTGGGCTATTGTACAACCTTTCCCAGTCTTTTGTATCACTGGAAGATTTTTCAAAATTTACTTCAAATCCATTTGTTGTTTCCTTAGGCATGTGTTGCATCGCAATTCGATGAGGGAGCAGCACGCCATTGTGATAGCTTGCCTTGGTAATAAGGCGGAATTTAGCGCTGTCTTGTTCTTGACCATATACAGCATAAAACTGCGATAGCAACAGAAAAAGTAGTAAGTAGATTCTTTGGTTCAAACTGCTGAAATAGTTTGGCGAATTTAGTTATACAATTTTAAATTGGATGACTTTTGTGCACATACTATCAATTATAATTATGGATGTGCGACTCACTGCTTTTAAAAGATTATTAGACATTATGGATGACCTTAGGGAGAAATGCCCATGGGATCATAAGCAAACGCTTGAATCTTTGCGTAAGCTTACCATAGAAGAAACCTATGAGCTTGCCGATGCAATTGTTGAAAATGATTTGGAGGAATTAAAAGGCGAAATTGGTGATATTATGCTGCACATGGTGTTTTATTCTAAAATAGCCTCAGAGCAAGGAGCGTTTGATATCACTGATGCACTCAACGCAATTTGCGACAAACTCGTGCATCGACACCCTCATATTTACGGCGATGTTAAAGTGGCCAATGAAGAAGAAGTAAAAGCCAATTGGGAACAGTTAAAGTTGAAAGAAGGAAAAACATCGGTGCTGCAGGGGGTCCCTATGTCTTTGCCTGCCATGGTAAAAGCAAACCGAATACAAGAAAAGGCCAGGGGCGTAGGTTTTGACTGGGACAATAAAGAGCAAGTTTGGGCTAAAGTTGAGGAAGAGTTGGCTGAATTAAAAGACGAGGTTGATACTAAGGCGAGTATTGATCGTATTGAGGATGAGTTAGGGGATGTCTTATTTTCTGTCATAAATTATGCGCGATTTATTGATGTAGATCCGGAAATGGCGTTGGAAAGAACGAATAGAAAGTTCATCAAACGGTTCCAGTTTTTAGAAAATGAAGTTAAAAAAGAGGGTAAGGAATTGAATAATATGACCTTAACTGAAATGGATGCAATTTGGAGTGAAGCTAAAAAAAGTGAGTGATTTTTCTTTTAAAAATAGTTTGAATACCTTGTAGAGAGATTAAATTCGATTAATTTTGCAGTTCGTTTGCAAACAGACGTTCGTTCTTTTAAACCACAAAGATTTTTAGATTGCTTGGAAGAGTAGTCATTTTTTAAGTCCACAGTCAGATTCATTTGATTTTGGAGATAGTTCTTTAAATAAGAGTTTTAGATTGCTTGGAAGAGTAGTCATTTTTTAAGTCCACAGGACTTAAAAAAGGTCCGGTAGTTCAGTTGGTTAGAATACCTGCCTGTCACGCAGGGGGTCGCGAGTTCGAGTCTCGTCCGGACCGCTGAAAAAAAAGCCTCACATGAAAATGTGAGGCTTTTTTTGTTTTGGGACAGCACAACAAGCTAAAATCGGTCAAAGTGATTATGCTGGAAAAATTCATTGATCAGTTATTAGCTGATGACATTTAGATTTTTAATAATTTAATGCTGTCTCTCCATTAAATATGGACCAAGGGTTTTAATTGTTTATTTACTTTTAGTAGTATCGGTTTCGCCAGGTTATGTCTAAGTAGTATTCTTATTTCGCAGATATAAGTTACGGATTCTGGATATTCTCAATAAAAGGTTTACAGCATTTGAAATTAATACCTTTGATAGGTTAATTGAACTATATTGTTTAATTTTATTTTCTGGTGTATTTTGCCTAACAGAAATCAATGAAACCATCTAATTGAACTGCTATTAAGAATTGGATTTATTTAATACTTGGAATTTCTCTTTTTGGAGTAGGTTCACTTAAAGCCCAAGTTTGCGATATAGGAGTGTCTTATGATTCCTGTGTTTATGTGAATGTCCCGGTTAAATTTAAGAACACAAGTACCTCACAAGGTACAGGAAGTTGGTTATGGTTTATCAACTCTGTGCAAGCTGGTTTTGTTCCGGATTTATCTTATACTTTTAGTCAAAAAGGAACTTACACAGTCACGCTAACTAGGTTTAACGTTGCTTGCAACTTTCCATTACCAAATAAAGTGTTTAAGGTAACGGTTGCAGATTCACTTAGTGGTGGGTTTGTAAAGAAAAAGAATACGCTTTGTTCGAACACCCCAGTTAATCTTCAGTCTCTTATATCAATTAAGGGAGGGACTAAAAATTACGTATATAGTTGGAGTACCGCTAATAAAGGTGCGGTTTTAGGGTCAAATCCTTCGTATTCCTCTTTAGTTGCAGACACACTTTTTCTCGTGCTTACAGATAAATATGGCTGCCAAATTAGGGATACTTCATATGTTGAAATTGCTCAACTTCCTTATCTCACATTCTCTAGTACTTTAGATACAACCTGCGCAAGTTCACCAGTTACATTTACAGTAGATTCTGTTTTGAATAACACTACTTATATCTGGGATTTTAACGATAACAACGCAAGTTCAAATGACACCATTGCTACTCATTCTTTTTCTCCTATATCAGGAACTGGGTTCGGAAACTACAGTGTTAAATTAATCGCTACTAATACTACTACTGGATGCTCTAAATCCGTTAGTAAAACTATTAATATCACCCCAACGCCAAATCCAGTTCTAACAGGAGCAGAGTGGAATTCGTCTTTAAATGCTTTTACTTATTGCGGTAGCTCTTATAATTCCCCAAATCATAAATTTTCGTTTACGAATCTTACAACTAGTAATGTATCAACCTATTACATGGATAGTTTATATGTTTCTTGGGGAGATTCCGCAAAAACAGATACAACTTTTAATTTATCAGGTGGATCTCCAATGCCCACTGCATTGAGTTTTACCTATTCCAAGGTTGACTCCTTTACAATTGTGCTCAAAGGGTATGGTAAAAATGGTTGTATTGGTGCTAAAAAGTACAAAGTTTATAATGATAACAGGGCCTATCTGGGGATTAATACTTTAAGCGGTTTAACAGGTTGCGCGAACCATGCAATGACCTTTTATTCAGATAATTCAAGCTCTACAGGTCCAACGAAAGAACAACCTTCTCCAAGTACTAAAATAACATGGTATTTTGGAGACGGAACCACTGTAAACTGGAACTATAATGATTATTTAGCTAATTATGATACAACACTAAAAGCTGCAAAAATTATTCATGATTTCAAACTGGGTTCTTGCGGAAAGTCTTTTAAAACGGCTGGTAATATTACTTACAACAATTCATATTACGCCTCACTCACCTTGACCAACGTTTGTGGAAATACGGGTGGGGCAGATCTTTATCCAATAACTGTATGTGATAAACCAAATGCAGCTTTTACCAATGACACAATTTGTTATACTGCAGGCCAAAACGAAGTTGATTTTTACAATAAGAGCACTGAATTTTGTCCAGATTCATCTCTTTTACTTGCTAATGGAAATATGCCATGCTACGAAAAGGACAGTGTGAAATTTATCTGGTTATGGGGGCATGGAAGTCAGAGCGATACGACTTTTAGTTATTTAGATACTATTAAGCATAGTTTTCCTGATTCAGGAGCCTACAAAGTAACGCTGTTGGCTTGTAACAATTGTGGATGTGACACTACTTCGCATGATGTTTTTATATACCCTTTACCCACAGCCAACTTTTCACATGATACTGTTTGTTTAGGCGACTTGACTTCATTCATGGATTTGAGTATAACAAACCCCGCTTCAATAGGAATTAAGAATTATTTATGGAATTATGGAGACACTGGCTCAGTAGATTCTGTAAGTATTACTCAAAACCCAAAACATCGCTTTTTGAAATCTGGATTATATTATACTTCGCTGAAAGTAACGGATAATTATGGTTGCGAAAACGCCACTATTGATACCATATTAGTTGATACCGTCCCATTAGTTTTATACACTTCTAATCTGATATGCGAGGGAGATACAGGAGTTTTTACTGATGGGAGTAATTCTTTAAATGGCCCTATAACTCATAGGTATTGGAACTTAAATGGAATAATTCAAGATTCTTCAATTGTTTTTAAACGCTATTTTCCAAATTGCGATACGGTGTCGCTATCTCTGAGAGTAATAGACACTAATTTATGTTCGAATTCCGACACGATAGATTTTCCAGTTTATTGCTTACCAAGTGCTATAATTTCATTAGAAAACAATTGTTTAGGAAACACTACTATATTTAGAGATAGTTCCATTTCCACCAATGGCCCGATTCAATCTTGGAAATGGAAATTCGATGTATTTGATAGTTCTGCTCAACAGCATCCAACTTACAATTTTTCGTCTAGCGATACTTTTCGGATAACATTAGATATTGTCGATTCTATCGGTTGTAAAAATGACACATCCATTGATTTATTAATCTATCCAAAACCAATTCCTTTATTCTCAAGTGATACGGTCTGTTATTTGAACTCCACTTCATTTCTGAACTTATCATCGATTGATAGCAATTGGTTTACTCCGATCAAATCCTATAGTTGGAATTTTTCAGATCCAGGGAGTAATTCAGATACAAGCTTAATAATCAACCCTAATTTTACTTATTCCAAGAGTGGTACATATTTTCCTAAATTGATTGTAGTCGATACTATGTTGTGCACTGATACCATAGTTGATACTGTTTTAGTAAAACAATTACCAAATCCGAGATTTGCCTTTAATAATGTCTGTGAAGGATATACGGCAACATTTACAAGTACTTCTATTTCTCATAACAAAGGAACGGCCTATGAAGAATGGTTGGTTCAAGGTAAAATTGTAGATAGCTCTTCAACAGTAAATTATGTGTTTGATACTTGCGGAACTTTTCCTGTAACGTTAAGGGTAATTGATTCTTCAGGTTGCGATTCCAGTGTTACTCAATTAATTAGAGTTTATTGTTTGCCTACTGCAAAATTTACTGCTACGAAGGTTTGCTTAGGGACTCAAATGGCTTTTTCAGATAAGAGTTTAATTGGAGACACAACAATAAACAATTGGGTGTGGGATTTTGGTGATGGATTTGGAAACTCCACGAACCAATCCCCGGCATATACCTACACTGGGAGTGGTAAATATCTTGTAAAGCAATCAGTAGAAGATATTTTCGGTTGTAAGTCTGACACGTCCGATTCTGTTGAGGTAAGTATGCCTCCAGTTTTTAGTTTGGGTAATGATACCAACTTTTGTGAAGGACAGAGCTATACCATCAAAGGACCTGATAATATGACTGCTTATTCATGGAACAAAGCTTCCACTGCACAATCAATACTTGTCGATAGTTCAGGCTCTTATATTCTTACAGTAACAGACTCAAATGGCTGCATACAAGCGGATACAATTGAGGTGAATGTTCACGCCAAACCCAAACCCAATATTGGTTCAGATACTACGCTTTGCGCCGGATCAAATTTCGTATTGCGAACCCTACAACCTTATAACAAATATTCCTGGTCACCTAGCGGAGATACGCTTAGGCAAATCACAGTTTCTACTCAAGGAATTTATAATATTACCGTAACGGATACTAATGGCTGCAAAGGGGATACCTCGGTAAGTATCATTTATAGAAATGGTTTAAATGTTTCTCTTGCAGCAATAGGTTCAATGTGTTTGAATGATACTATTCTAACATTTTCTAGTGGAACTCCTTCTGGCGGGACCTACTTTGTAAATGGAGTAGCTGCCACAACTTATAACCCTACTATTAGAGGGGTAGGGACCGATACTGTTCTGTACGTTTTAGTAGATGTCAACTCTTGCACTGACAGCGCATCGGTAACAGTAACAGTAAATCCACTTCCTATTGTTACAGTAAGTGTTGATACTATTATTTGTAAACTAGATTCAGCGACATTATTAGCCAGTGGCGGAAATAGTTATAGTTGG